>Ga0209075_1001164_pt1 | contig 25166 bp, 22 predicted proteins | sample Stecom2011_FD_187523 | JGI IMG/M metagenome (GOLD analysis project Ga0209075, IMG submission 187523) | Agricultural soil microbial communities from Utah to study Nitrogen management - Steer compost 2011 (SPAdes) (version 2) | ecosystem: Environmental > Terrestrial > Soil > Agricultural land...
TATCTGGGATTCTGTAGTACCTACGTTCCTGCACTACAACCTGCCGTTGCTTGGGTTTGGGTGGTTGGCGGCTATGGTTCTTTAATTTTGGAGTTAGCCCTCCTTTCTCGTAGCCTGCTGGTTTTGGGGGCTACGAGGTCACGGTGGGTCTTTTCTGGCGGAAAAAAGCAACTCGCTTCGCTCAGACATCTTTTTTCCGCCAGAAAAGACCCACCGCACCCTCTGTTTATAAAACGCAGAGAGCGCAAGGATAAATGCTCTGCACAAACCACCTAAACACAGATATCGACTAACCACTGCAATTGCTCGGCAATAACAGGAGTTTCACCTACCAACAACTTGCGCCCGCTCCTTAAACCAATTATCTTTAACTGCGTTGATTGTCATTCAAGGATGTAGTGTTCAATGAAAAGGATATTCACACTATTATTACTGCTGAACTTTTCCATGCCTGCTCACTCTCATATCGAGACTGTGCAGTTTGAAGGTTTATTTTTTCCGATTGCCCCTACTTGGTCCAACTTAACGATTACGTCTTTCGGCTTTGGTCTGAACATTGACAAAGTTAACCGGCCAACAGGGCCCGGGACACTGTCAGCATCTTCACTGAACCCTGACGATTACATTATTGAACTGGAAAATGGTGAAGAGATTTCAACTGTCACACTGTTGAAGAACTTCTTGCAGGGACATCACGTTACTGATGTAGCATCCAACATAGCGTCAGCTATCAGCGCAGGCTTCCCAAGCGTCAGCCAACTCAAGCGTGATGATCTTGTCATTTTTCTTGAAGAAGAGCCCTACCTTCCCAACCAGTTTAAAGCTTATATCATTCCCAAAAACCGCGATATTGTCGAGATTTCTGCAACGATGGATCGTCGCGGTTTTTCCAATTACTTGATGAAAATTCAACCAACCGAGTGAAAAAATAAGGACATCACATGCTAGATCAAGATGATCTTGAGAACCTACATTTCATACTTAAACAGATGTATCCAGATATAAAAGAGTTCGAAAACAAAGAGCCAACAACTCGAACGATGGAGATATATCTTCGCGCTTTGAAGGGCAACTTATTCTGCCATCAGGCTATGACAGAATTAACAACAGGTTTAGTAGCTGGACCGGGCGGCTACCTTTACCGCGGCGCAATGAAGAGGCTTGTTAAAAAGATATTAAAAAAGGTTCGAGATCAGTATCGCGAAAAAGGCCTTAACTTTTACATTTGCAACCAAGCTGTAAAATTAAAGTATCGATCTTCTCTAACTCTATCTTTGAAAGGAAATCCTGGCGCATAACGGTTCTATCTAAAAAATTATACATAAGAAAGGTGTGAGCCTCTCCAGTGTTATATAAGCAAAGAGGCTCACTTTTCGAGTACAATATTCACAGCGTGAGGCTGCTCAAGACGCCTATCAGGTATCGCCTTTTTGAGGCACCACGAAGATTGCCGAGCTTTGGCAATGCTTCACTTCATGATTTGATATAGAGGCCGTGGGGAGATGTTTTTCTGCCGGGAAAAAGATGTCTGAGCGAAGCGAGTTGTTTTTCCCAGAAGAAAAATATATCGCCGCGGCCTCGAACACCTCCAAACCAGCAGGCTACAGTCTTTAATCGTTAGTCCTCAGACCCAGCCTTAAAAAACACAACCTGCTTAACCGTGTGATCATCTTGGTTATCACGCTGGTTAACCCGAGTTTCGAGTTCAGGATTGGCCGGCACCTCCGTATCCGACATAGCATCGGTAAAACCGCATGCTACACATTCGCGAATCTGCTCGTCGTTGTCGTCGGTGAACATCATAATCTTGTCCATCTCCGCGCAACGGGGACAAACCGCACCGGCTATAAAACGCTTTGGGGTCGCCATAACGTAACTCCAGATTAAAGCCTCCGGTGGCTGTAGAACCACCGGAGAGGATTGGGTCAGGCCGCTTCTTCTGTGATGCCGGTCTGCTTCAACAAGGCATCCACCTGCGGCTCGCGGCCTCGGAAGGCTTTGAACAGCTCCATTGGCTCCTGTGAGCCGCCTTTTTCAAGAATGTTCTGCAAGAACGCCCGGCCGGTTTCTTGATCAAAGATGCCGTTTTCCTCAAACAACGAGAAAGCATCCGCAGCCAACACTTCCGCCCACTTGTAGCTGTAGTAGCCAGCCGCATAACCGCCAGCGAAGATGTGGGAGAAGGCATTCGGGAAGCGGTTGAACTCCGGTGCTTCCACCACTGCAATCTCTTCACGCACTTTGCGGTGCATGTGCAAGGGATTCGTCGGTGCCTCTTCGGTGAATTCCGCATGCAGGCGGAAATCAAACAGGGAGAATTCCAGCTGTCGCACCATGGCCATACCAGCCTGAAAGTTTTTTGCCGCCAGCAGTTTCTGCAACAGATCTTCGGGTAAGGGCTCCCCGGTCTCGTGATGGCTGGCAATCAAGGCTAAAGACTCTGGGTTCCAGCACCAGTTTTCCAGAAACTGACTGGGCAGCTCTACCGCATCCCAAGCTACTCCGTTGATGCCGGACACGTCCATGACTTCCACCTGAGTGAGCATGTGGTGCAAGCCGTGGCCAAATTCGTGGAACAGGGTGGTTACTTCGTCGTGGGTGAGCAGCGACGGTTTACCATTCACCGGTGGGGTGAAGTTACAGGTAAGGAAAGCCACTGGCAGTTGCAGTGTGCCACGCTGGTCGCGCCAGCGTACCCGGCAGTCGGCCATCCAGGCGCCACCACGTTTGCCTTGACGGGCAAACAAGTCGAAGTAGAACCAAGCAATGGGTTCGCCGTTGCGGCTGATGCAGTAGGCGGTGGCGTCTTCGTGCCAGGTTTCTACATCTGATTTGGCTTCAATTTGTATATCGAATAGCTTTTCCGCAACTCGGAACAAACCGGGTACCACTTTATCCACCGGGAACCAGGGGCGGAGTGTTTCAGGGGAGATGTCGTAGCGCTGCTGGCGAAGCTTTTCGCTGTAATAGCCAACGTCCCAAGCCTTTAGGTCATCCAGACCGTGTTCGTCTTTGGCAAAGGCTTTCAGTTCTGCATAGTCTCTCTCTGCAACCGGCTTGGATTTGGCCGCCAGCTCGTTGAGGAAGCCCAGAACTTCATCCGTATCACGAGCCATCTTTTTGGCCAGCGAGCGCTCGGCATAGTTGTTGAAGCCCAGCAGTTTGGCCAGCGCATGGCGGCGCTTGAGGATTTCGGCCATTACCTGAGTATTGTCCCAGGTTCCGGCATCTGGCCCTACGTCTGAAGCGCGGGTAACAAAGGCTTCGTAGACTTCGTGGCGCAGCTCACGGTTGTCGCAATAGGTCATCACCGGAAAGAAACTGGGGAAATCCAGAGTGATCACATAGCCATCCAGCTCTTTCTGGCTGGCCGCCTGTTTAGCGCCTTCAAGAGCGGATTCTGGTATACCGGCCAGCTCTTCAACATCGGTAATATGCTTGAACCAGTTTTGGGTGGCATCCAGCACATTGTCGCTGAAGCGGTTCGTGAGTTCTGACAGCTCACGGGAAAGGTCCGCATACTGCTTTTTCTGATCGTCGGGCAGGTCGACGCCGCCAAGGTGGAAGTCGCGCAGGGTGTTATCCACCGCTTTGCGTTGGGCTTCGCTCAGTTCGTTGAAATCATCCCGGGCGGCGAGCTTTTTGTAGGCTTCACACAGGACTGAGTTCTGGCTGACTTCGGTGCTGTACTCTGTGAGCTTTTCCAGACAGTTTTTATAAACTTTGCGCAGGTCGTCGTTGTTCATCACGCTGTTGAGGTGCGAGATAACCGACCAGGCGTTGCTCAGCTTGTTTTCAAGAGACTGCATGGGCTGAACCAGTGTGTCCCAGGTGGGGTCTTCATTCTGGGCCAGACTGGCGATTTTCACGCGGTTTTCGCTGAGAATCTGGTCGATGGCCGTTTCCATGTGTTCGGGTCTCACATGGTCAAACCTTGGCAGCAAATTATTAGTCAATAACGGGTTATTCATGGATCCCCTTCTCAGCTGTTAAAGTGTGAGGTAGCTTCCTTTGTATCAAACATCGGGGGAAGGCGGCTGTGTAGAGGCTTTGCCAAAACACGCCGTAAATACGTCCATGTAGGCTCGGCTCCGCCTCTCACTGCTTAATGCTCCTGCGGCGCAGTGAGAGTCCTGGGCTGGCCGTCCATGGCCAGCCCGTGAAGAGCTTTCGCTCTTCACCCATGGCTCCGCACGGTTTTGGCAAAGCCTCTACACAGCCGCCCTCAGCTCCCGGGAAAACGCAACATAGGGTATATGTAATGACGAATATACGTTCTCACAAGGGTACCACGCCAGATTTAGGAGAGCGCACTCTGGTGGACCCCAGTGCGGTGGTGATCGGTGATGTTAAAACCGGTAACGATTGCTCCATCTGGCCGATGACCGTGGTGCGGGGTGATATGCACAGGATACGTATCGGCGACCGTTGCAGTATTCAAGACGGCTCAGTGCTTCATATCACCCATGCCAGCGATTTTAATCCGGGTGGTCATCCGCTTACTCTGGGTGACGACGTGACCGTAGGGCACAAAGCTTTGTTGCATGGCTGCACCATTGGTAGCCGGGTGCTGGTGGGTATGGGCTGTATCATTATGGATGGCGCGGTGGTGGAGGATGAGGTAATTGTGGCAGCGGGCTGTTTGGTGCCGCCAGGCAAAACTCTGGAATCCGGGCATCTCTATGTTGGCTCGCCGTGCAAGAAGGCGCGGGCTTTGACCGATAAGGAGCGCTCGTTTTTTGCGTACACGGCGGCCAACTATGTGAAGCTCAAGGACGAGTATCTGGCCGACGCTTAGTGCTCGGCCACAGTGCTTCTTTTTGCACCCGCCTGTTCCAGCGCCCGGGCGTAGTCTGCGCCTTTGCGGTGCTGGGATACGTGGTCCAGAAAGGTTTTACCGGCCTCGTCAGTGGCGTTTAGATCACCACCGGCTTCTACGAAAAAGCCCACAAAACGTTCAAAATCATCTGCTCTCATGGCTCTGTATGCTTTCAGCAAGGCCGAGTAGTCAGATCCTTCTTCTTTGGGCTCGCTTGGCAGGTGGCTTTTTACGCGCTCGTCGCTCCACTCTTCATCGAGAACCTTGGGTTTATCTGGGCCGCTCATATTTTCTCTCCTATATTTGTATATTTATGCTCAAGGCAGGATTTCCACGGGCAAGTCGCTGGTTGAGACGGATTCGTCACACTCCGGATCGCGTATGGCAATTTCTACCCGGCGGTTCAATGCACGGTTTTCAGCCGTATCGTTCGGGGCAAGGGGGTTGGTTTCGGCACGGCCAGCGGCGACAACGCGCTCGGCGGGGACCTGCCGAGTCATAACCAATTCGTGTACCACAGAAACAGCACGGGCAGCGGAAAGGTCCCAGTTGGAGCGGTAGCGGCTGCTGGATATAGGCCTGTCGTCGGTGTAGCCAGAAACCAGTACATCCCCGGTGCACCCCGCCAACACGCCAACCACTCGCTCAATAATGGGGATCATCTCTGGCTTGATTGCGGCTTCACCAGACCGGAAGGCAGCCTCTTCTGAAAACCGGATAACCACTTTATTTTTGTCGTAGTTAACGCTCAAAGCCCCGGAAGCTACTTCGTTTTCCAGCTCGCGGATCATGCTGCTGGCTAGGTCTATAACGCCACCGGAAATAACCGTGGTTGTGGAATCCGGCGCACGCTCATCAATAAACTCGGGCTCCCGGGTTTGGGTTTCTGTGGGCTCTGGCAGTGATACTGTGTCTGATTCCACCAGAGTAATCGGCGAGCCGCCTATATCGTCACTCAACACGTTGGCAGAACCAAAGGCCACAGACATGGAATTAGCCATGGCTTTGTATTTTTCGATATCCATTTCCGCAAACGACAGTAACAGAATAAAAAACGTCAGCAGCAGCGTGGCAAGATCGGCAAAGGTCACAATCCACGCAGGTGTTTGGTTTTTCTGCCTAGGCTTTCTGGCGTTTCGGATTGTTTGCAAAACCTCAGGCCTCCCGCTCCGGTGCCAGCCCTTTGCGGTGCTCCGGCGTCACAAATGACGATAGCATTTCGGTCATCACTCTTGGGTTCTCGCCACGCATGATGTTGCGCATGGAGGTGATGATCAAAATTTGATTGCGGCTTTCATCTTCTGCCTTGAGCTGAAGCTTGTCCGCCAGTGGTAGGGCAATCAATTGAGCGATGAAGGCGCCGTATAGCGTTGTAAGCAAAGCCACGGCCATAGCTGGGCCGATGGACGAGGGGTCGTCCAAGGAATTGAGCATTTGCACCAACCCCACCAAGGTACCCAACATACCGATAGCTGGCGCGGATTCACCAATGCCTCGGAATACCCGTTCCGCTACTTCGTAGCGTTCTGCCATTTGCTGGGACTCTTGGGCCAGTGCCTCTTCCACCAGTTCAGGCGGGTGGCCATCCACACACAGGTTGATGGCTTTTTGCAGAAATTCATTTTTGGTACTGTGGTTTTCGAGGCCCAAAATACCTTCTTTGCGCACTACCAGAGCCAGCGCACCTGCCTCACGAATCAGTTCTGTTGGTCGTTCGACTTTATCGGTAAACGCCGCACTCATGGCTAAACGGAAAGCACTCATTACCGAGGACATGCGAAACTTTACGAGTGTGACCGCAAAGGTGCCACCTACAACAATTGCCAAACCCGGCAGGTTTAGGAAGGTGAGAAGCGAGGCGTTTGCCAACATCGCCAGAATCACAATCAGAATACCGGCGACAAGTCCGACTAGGGTAAGAATGTCCATGCATAGCCCCTAATGATTAGCACTTACTAGATAGCCCTTGCGGGTTGTTGTCTGTGAGACAGGCCCCGTGCGGTGCAAGCTGTCAGTCGTTGCGCAAGGCGTCAATAACCAGCGCAGTGTCTGGCATTACTCCCCGCCACACACGGAATGATTCTGCGGCCTGTTCAATCAACATGCCCAAACCATCAAAAACGCGAACCGCCCCATTATCTATAGCCCATTGGTTGAACGTGGTTGTTTGCAAAGAATACATCATGTCGTAAACAACCGTGGCAGCGTTGATCACATTTGTGTGAAGGGGTGGCAAGTCGCCCTGCAAGCTGGCACTGGTGCCGTTGATAATGATATCGAATGGCTGATTTGGTGCTTCAAACCCGCAAGCGCTCAAGGTCGTAGCACCCGCCTCGTCTGCAAACAGTGTAGCCAGAGCTTCAGCTTTGGCCACTGTACGGTTTGCGATCATCAGGCTTGCGGGCAGTTGTGCAAGCAGGGGTCCGAGAACACCACGCACGGCTCCTCCAGCACCCAGAATCAATATTCGTGCGCCTTTGAGCTGTACACCGTGGTTGGCTGTCAGGTCCTGAACCAGTCCTGTACCGTCGGTATTATCGGCGATGAGTTGGCCTTGACTGTTCTGGTACAACGTATTCGCGGCACCCGCTTTTTCGGCTCTGGCAGCCCGGCTATCCGCCAGCGCCCACGCCTGCTCTTTGAAAGGTACCGTTACATTCAGCCCCTTTCCGCCACCCTCGAAAAACTGGCGAACCGTTCCGGCGAAGTCTTCCAGAGGCGCTTGAATGGCTGTGTACTCAACCGGCTCTCCGGTTTGCTTAGCAAACAGGCTGTGAATTCTCGGTGACTTGCTGTGGTTTATCGGGTGGCCAACCACCGCATAAAGCTCATTACTCATTAACAACCCCGTTTACGTTGCGTCACCGGCCAGCCAATCGCGCCCGGTTAGAAAATGCTCAGTCAGGCGTGCTTCTTCGCTGCCTGCTTCGGGTACCCGGCTGTAATCCCAGCGCACCAGAGGTGGCAGCGACATCAATATAGATTCTGTGCGCCCACCAGACTGCAAGCCAAACAAGGTGCCCCGGTCGTACACTAAATTGAATTCAACGTACCGCCCTCGCCGGTAGAGCTGAAAATCCCGCTCGCGCTCACCGTAGGCATGATCCATACGACGCTGAACAATCGGCTCATAGGCTTCAATATAGCTGTTACCCACGGATTGCATCAGCGCGAAGTCTTTTTCAAAATCCCCGGTGTTGTGATCATCAAAGAAAAGCCCGCCAACGCCCCGGGGCTCATCCCGATGCTTCAGATAAAAATAATCATCGCACCAGTCTTTGTAACGGCTATATGTGTCCTCGCCAAATGGAGCACAGGCCTCTTTGGCGGTTTTGTGCCAGTGCACACAGTCCTCATCAAACCCGTAATAGGGGGTTAGGTCATAGCCACCGCCAAACCAGTACACGGGTTCACCGTTCTTCGGCGTGGCGATAAAAAATCGTACGTTGGCGTGAGACGTAGGTACGTAAGGGTTATTCGGGTGAATGACGAGGGATACACCCATGGCTTGCCAAGGCGCACCGGCCAAATGGGGACGATGTGCGGTGGCAGACGCAGGCATGGTCGCGCCCATAACATGGGAAAAATTGACCCCACCTTTTTCAAAGATGCGGCCGTCACTGATCACACGACTTACACCGCCACCGCCTTCGGGGCGATCCCAAGCATCACGCTCAAACTCTGTACCGTCTTCCAGAGCTTCCAATCGTTGGCATATCGCGTCTTGTAAGCCAAGCAGATACTGTTTAACCGCATTGCTATCCGGTTGCTGTGGCATGAATTCTCCTAACGAAGCTGTTTACCGCTGACAATATCAATAATACGGCTGGGTTTCTGGTTACCACCAAGGGCGCCGGGCACAATCTGGTCAAGCTGGCCATCAAAGTAGCGGCTAACCTGAGAGGCGTCACGGGCAGGCTCTAGTCCGGCCGGGTTGCAGGAAGTAGACACCAGAGGCATACCGGCGGCTTCACACAAGGCTCTAACCACCGAGTGCTCACTCACTCTTACGGCAATCGAGCTATGGCTACCGCGAACCCATTCAGGAATTTGCTTGTTCACGTCGGGCAACAAACAGGTCACTGGGCCGGGCCAATGGCTCAGAGCCTCCTGCTGAAGTTCCTCGGGCAAAGGATCGAGCAAAAAGCGAATTTGCTCTACAGTCGCAGCTACCAAAATCAGGCCTTTATCAACGGGCCGATTTTTGAGCTCAAGAATGCGTGTAACCGCTTCAAGGTTCCAAGGATCACACCCGAGCCCCCACACAGCTTCAGTGGGGTAGGCGATAACGCCACCTTTCAAAATGGTGCCACGGGCACGTTGTAACTGCTGATCATTTAAAGCACTGGGGGCAGCCATGATGATGTTGTCAGACCATAACGGAATTAATCATCACACTGAATTCAGGCGATTTTCTGGAAGCCTCCGGGAACAGAGCTCACCAACCCTTCAAGCTCTAGAAGCAGAAGAGATTGGACAAGCTGGTCGGCCGGAAGACCGGTTGCCGAACACAGTGCATCGGTTGATTGAGGATCATACCCTAATGCCTCAAACACCGCGATTTCCCGGCTGTCCAAAGCGTCCGTTGGGCTGGCTGTTTCTTGCGCTAGGTGCCCGGCTGACAGTGACCAAGCGCAGCCCAGCTCTTCCAGAATGTCGTCTACCTGATCAACCAAGCGGGCGCCCTGTTTGATCAGGTGATGGCAGCCTCGCGCCACAGGGCTATGAATCGACCCGGGAATAGCAAAGACCTCTCGCCCCTGTTCCAACGCTAGCCGGGCGGTAATCAGGGAGCCACTTTTAAGCCCTGCCTCAACGACCAATATGCCCCGGCTCAGACCACTGATAATGCGATTGCGCTGGGGAAAGTGGGCAGCTCTTGCCGGTGTGCCAGGTGGGTACTCCGAAACCATAAGTCCATTGGCGATAACACGCTCGCCAAGTCGGCGGTGCTGGTTGGGGTATATTCGGTCAAGCCCGCACCCAATAACGGCAATGGTTGCATGCCCGGCATCCAAGGCCCCGGCATGGGCCGCGCCATCAACTCCCAGGGCCAGACCGCTGGTGACCAGCAAGCCTCGTTCGCCAAGCTCGGCAGCGAAGCGGCGCGCGTGATCAAGCCCCGCAGGCGTGGCGTTGCGGCTGCCGATTATACCGATCTGCTCGCTGCACAATAAACGCGCATCACCCCGGGTGTACAACACCAAAGGTGCATCGTGGATGTGCCTCAACGCTTCCGGATAACCAGCGCTCTGCCAAGTTACGATATCAATGCCATGCCGCTCACAGTCCAACAGAGCCTGCCGAGCTGTGTTGACCGCCGTATGGGTTTCATCACGCTGCTGCCATGCCAGAATTGCCGCTATTGTTTCAGCGTGCAAGCCCAGAGCGCGGAGGGTAGCGGCATTTTTTGTAAGAAGATCGGTAAGGTCGGGAATGGTTGCGAGAAGCGCTCGTCGACGGGTACGCCCGAATTTAGGTAAACAGGTAAGAAACAGCCAATGCGCAGAAAGGGAGGAAAACACGACATCATCCTTGAAGACAGCAAAGCCGGGCCTTCCTGGCCCGGCTTTTAATTAACCGATTAAGAGACTATGGGTTTGTAACTTTGTCGCCCACAGACAACGGACGCGTTGCTTGCAGAACCAGCCCGTAGCTCATTTTTTCGTAAACCTGAAACACCATCAATAAACCGGCCCGCTCCGAGGGCAGCTCAACGGTTTCGTTGGTCACCGGGTCGCGAACGAAATTGCCGCTTTTGAGAACAGCCATTACGTTGCCAGCCTCCAGCCCCTCGCGAGTACCACGGCTAATAGCGACCACATCGAATTGACCAATTTGGGTAACACCGCCATCCACTGACATCATCCTACCCTCAACCTTCTGCTTCGGCGCGCTGGGCACAAAGCTGGTGGTCAGGCGGCGATCTTCGTTGACCAGCAAACGGTCACCAATACGCACTTCTTCGCTAGAGCGCGTGAGATTTACGGTTAGAACATCGCCATCTTCAGAAGACACGTCGCCACGGGCTATGCTACGAGCTTCAAGACCCAGAAACTCGCCGGTGTCCGGATCGCGGAATTCCTTGCTGCGACGGAATACACCCACTTTATCCGCGGGCTTCTCGCCGCGGGCATACACCCTGTCGCCAGCACCGGTCACGATACGCCCATCTGCACCTTCCAGAACATACGGTGCCTTATTGATCAGCTCGGGGCTAACAATGCGGGTATCAGTCAGAAAGCTGCTGATCGCATCCAGAGGAATAGCCGGAATAGGCGTCTCTATCCGCTCCGAGCGCACCTGAGGTGACAACTTCACCACGCCGTTACTGTGCGCCACCTTGGTTACGCGGGGCTGGCCGTCAATATAAACCAGAGCAAGACGATCGCCCGGGTAGATTAGGTGTGGATTGGCAACCTGCGGATTTACGTGCCAGATTTCTGGCCAATACCAGGGATCATTCAAAAACCGCCCTGATATATCCCAGAGGGTGTCACCCTTCACAACAGTGTAACGCTCAGGATGATCAGACCGCAGTTCGGGTGCAGCATGAGCCCAGGAGGTGAATAGCAGCGTAGTGGCTGCCAGAGCGTACAGCAGTTTCCTCATTGTCTAAGTCCTTGATCGCGTACCTTGATTCTATGCATTCTGGTAAGGATGCAGCCAGTTTTCTGCAGCTTATTACGTTGTTATGCAACTTACTATAGAAGAAGTCTCGCGAATTGTGATGTTATCTTTTGTTCTTCCAGTAAATTCTATGCCATTTACGAAAGGTTTTGGCTATTGCCTGATCAGTTTGTACTCAATCGACTATTTGTTGGATAATGTACTTCAAATAGGCAAGGCACCGCCAATATTAGTGTTAGGGGAACAATTTGCGCTCTTTGCTGTCTCAATTCAGAGATCGCTTTCACACAGTTACAAAAGGCAACGTTAAAATTTCGCCCAAGCCGTTAGTCATTCAGAATGTCAGCCGAAATTCCTGACGTTCGTCATACAGGCCAAAAGTACGAGCACTATGATACTAGATATTCTTGAATACCCGGACCCCCGTCTTCGCACTATTGCCAAGCCGGTAGACGAACTGACAGACGCCGACCGCACACTGATCGACGATATGTTCGAGACCATGTACGATGCGCCCGGCATTGGTTTGGCCGCCACTCAGGTCAACGTGCACAAGCAAATCATTGTGATGGATTTGTCCGAGGACAAAAGCGAGCCACGGGTATTTATCAACCCGCAGGTTGAAGTCCTCGATGGTGAGCGCGAAGCCATGCAAGAAGGTTGTCTCTCGGTGCCCGGATTTTATGAAGACGTCGAGCGGGTGGAACACTGCATTATTCGCGCTCTGGATCGCGATGGAAAGCCGTTTGAGCTCGAAGCTCGGGGCCTTTTGGCGGTGTGTATCCAACACGAGATGGACCACCTGAATGGCAAGTTGTTCGTGGATTACCTGAGCAACCTTAAGCGCAACCGCATTCGCAAGAAGCTGGAAAAACAGCAAAAGCAGAGCGCGTGAATATTGCCTGACAGGCGCGCGAGTAAATTGCAGAACGCTTGATAAGTATCGGACCGGGCAACGCCCGGTCTTTTCGTATTCAACGAAACAGAGACCCAACACCGTGCGACTCGTTTTTGCCGGCACCCCGGATTTCGCAGCCACCGCCCTAAGCGCTTTATTGGGCACCCACCACACCCTTGTGGGCGTTTACTCCCAGCCAGACCGGCCAGCCGGTAGGGGTCGCAAGCTTCAGCCCAGCCCCGTCAAACAAGTTGCGCTAGACAACGGAATCCCGGTGTTTCAGCCGGAAAGCCTGAAAACTCCGGAAGCACAGCAAGAACTGGCCAACCTCCAACCGGATGTGATGATTGTTGCAGCCTATGGGTTGATTCTGCCAGAGGCGGTTTTGGCGATACCCGTTCATGGCTGCCTCAACATTCACGCATCGCTTTTACCCCGTTGGCGCGGCGCAGCCCCCATCCAACGCGCGATTGCCGCGGGCGACGAAAATACCGGTATTACCATCATGCAGATGGACAAGGGATTGGATACCGGCGACATGCTGCTGAAATCCGCCACGGCTATTGAATCAAACGATACCGGCGGCAGCCTTCATGACCGCCTTGCACAAATGGGCGGCCAAGCGCTCCTAGACGCTCTGGAGCTGCTGGAAAAAGGCAAGCTTCAAGGCGAAGCGCAGAGTGACGAGCAGGCATGCTATGCCCACAAGCTGTCAAAAGAAGAAGGCCATATTGACTGGACCCAAAGCGCACAAAACATAGAGCGCCTGATTCGCGCCTTCAACCCATGGCCCGGCACTTATACAGACCTTGAGCAGCAACGCCTGCGAATCCACGAGGCCACAGCCACCGATGAGCAGAGTCAAAATCCGCCCGGCACCGTCATCAGGCGGGAGAGAGAAGGTATTGATATCGCCTGTGGCACCGGCACTCTACGCATTACGCGCCTGCAACTACCTGGGTCCCGGGCCCAGAGCGTGAATGACTTAATCAACGGTGGCAAACAACTGCTGCTACCCGGACAGGAGCTGAACTAACATGGGCGACTACTATCTGCCCATGCGCGCTGTTGCTGCGGATGTGCTGCTGGCGGTAGAAGAGGGCGAGTCTTTATCGCAATGCCTACCTCCTGCTCTGCAACGTCTCGCGCCCAACGAGCGCCCTGTGCTGCAGGCTCTGTGCTACGGCACTTGCCGCTGGTTTCACCGCCTCGACAGCGAGCTGAATAGTCGGCTCAAAAAACCGATTAAAAGACAGGATCGCATTGTTCACCACCTGATGCTGGTCGCGCTTTTCCAACTCCGTTTCAGCCAGCAGGCTACTTACGCTGTTCTGAACGAATCTGTGGAAGCGTGTCGCGCACTCGACAAGCCCCACCTCACCGGTTTGGTGAACGGTATTTTGCGGGCCGCTGAACGCGAAGGTGCCCCGGAACCGGGAGACGATTCCAGCCGTTTCAGCCACCCCGTATGGATGGTGGAAAAACTGCGCCATAACTGGCCCGACCATTGGCAGCAGATTATGGAAGCAAATAATGCCCAAGCTCCCATGACGCTTAGGGTCAATGCTCTGCGCTTCAGTCGCGACGAGTATCTCGCGCTATTAAACGAAGCAGGCATCGAAGCTAGTGCCACCCGCTTTGCACCTCACGGCATCCAACTGGGCCGTCCAGCACCGGTTGATCAGCTGCCTTGGTTCGCTGACGGCGCCGTTAGCGTGCAAGACGAAGCTGCGCAGCTTTGCACCACACTGTTAGACCTAGCCCCCGGCCAACGGGTTTTGGATGCCTGCGCGGCACCAGGGGGTAAAACCTGTGCCATTCTGGAAAGCCAGGCAGAGCTTGCCGAGGTGGTCGCTATCGACGAATCTGCTGCGCGACTGCCACGGGTTCAAGAAAACCTAGACCGATTGGACTTGCAGGCCAATTTGCTTCAGGCCGATGCAGCAGATATAGAGCAATGGTGGGACGGTCAAGCATTTGATCGCATATTGCTCGACGTGCCTTGCAGCGCCAGCGGCGTAATCCGCCGCCATCCGGATATCAAATTACTGCGCCGGGAAACCGATATTGTGCCATTGGCAGCAATACAGCTTGGGCTACTCGACGCCATGTGGGCCGTGCTCAAACCGGGCGGTCGCTTGGTATACGCCACCTGTTCCGTGTTCCCACAGGAAAACCACCGTATAATCCAAAGGTTTATTAAGCAGCAAAGCAGCGCTGTTCTGATTGAACCAGAGGTTCAATGGGGCCGCGATATGGGCGCAGGGCGACAGCTTCTACCCGATCCAATCAGCCATGACGGTTTTTTCTATGCCGTGCTGGAGAAACCTGAATCATGAATATCCTGATCCTCGGTGCTGGCCAAGTGGGTGGTACTCTGGCAGAGAATCTAGCCAGCGAAGCCAACGACATTACCGTCATAGACACAGATGCAATACGGCTTCGGGAGCTGCAGGATCGTCTTGATATTCGAACCGTACAGGGCATGGCCTCCTACCCCACGGTGCTGAGTCAGGCGAATGCGGAAGACGCAGACATGCTGATTGCTGTCACCAACAGCGACGAAACCAACATGGTCGCCTGTCAAATAGCCTCGCTTCTGTACAGCACGCCCAAACTCATCAGCCGGGTGAGAGCCAGCGCTTACCTTTCGAACAAAAAACTGTTCGGCCGAGAAAGCGGCTTCCCGATCGATGTAATGATCAGCCCGGAGCATCTGGTTACCCGGCACATTACACGGTTGGTTGAATACCCGGGTGCCCTGCAGGTTCTGGAATTCTCCAAAGGTCTGGTTCGGCTAGTGGCTATCCGCGCCACCGAAGGTGGGCCGCTGGTGGGCCGAGAGCTGTCCTATCTGCGCACGCACATGCCGAAAATAGAAACCCGGGTTGCCGCCATTTTCCGCAAAGACCGAGCCATTATGCCCAAAGGCGACACGGTGCTTGAAGACGGCGACGAAGTATTTTTTATCGCTGGCGCCGATCACATACGCTCGGTGATGAGCGAGCTGCAACCGCTGGTAAAAAACTACAAACGTATTTTTATCTGCGGCGGTGGCAACATCGGCCAGCGTTTAGCCTACACCTTGGAAGACCGTTATCAGGTAAAGCTGCTTGAACGCGACCACGAGCGCTGTGTGCTGCTTTCCGAAAGCCTGCGCAAAACGGTTGTGCTTGAAGGCAATGCTGCAGACAAAGACATTTTGCTGGAAGAAAACATTGAGAATACCGATGTGTTCATCGCAGTTACCAACGATGACGAAGCCAATATCATGGCGTCTTTGCTGGCCAAGCGTTTGGGCGCCCGCAAAGTATTCACCCTGATCAACAACCCCGACTATGTGGACTTGATTCAGGGCGGCGAGATTGATGTGGCGATTTCTCCCCAGCAAACCACCATTGGCAGCCTGCTCACCCATGTACGCCGTGGCGACGTTGTAAACGTTCACTCACTGCGTAGGGGCGCTGCCGAGGCAATCGAAGCCATTGCCCATGGGGATCATAAGTCCTCAAAAGTCGTTGGCCGGCGGCTGGATGAAATCAACCTGCCTCAAGGTGCGACCATTGGCGCAATTGTTCGCCTCAATGAAGTGCTGATCGCACATGATCACTTGCGTGTGCAACCAGACGACCACGTTATTCTGTTCCTGGTAGATAAATCCCGGGTACGGGAGGTTGAGAAGCTTTTCGCCGTGGGGCTAACGTTCTTCTAGTTCAAAATCAATAGCATGAAGACTACTTAGAAATACCGCTTTGGCGAGCGTATAATGCGCCTTTTTTCCGAATGACCCTCTTGCGGGCGAATGAGCCCGAGATTGGCGCGATGAATGCGATCGATATAAAAGAGTGGCTACACACAGACCGAATCAGCAGGCAAACGTTGTGAAAGAGAAGGCGACAGACAAGGCAACGAACAGCACTCCAGACATCAAGACTTTTCAAGGCTTGATTTTGGCTCTGCAAAATTTCTGGGCGCAGCACGGCTGCGTTGTGCTTCAACCATTGGATATGGAAGTGGGCGCAGGTACCTTTCACCCGGCTACCTTCCTTCGGGCCATAGGGCCGGAAACCTGGAACGCTGCCTACGTACAACCGAGTCGCCGCCCAACTGACGGTCGCTATGGCGAAAACCCCAACCGCCTGCAGCATTACTATCAGTTTCAGGTGGTACTCAAGCCGTCGCCAGACAATATTCAGGAACTTTATCTCGATTCGCTGAAAGCACTTGGGCTTGACCCTCTGGTGCACGACATTCGTTTTGTAGAAGACAACTGGGAATCGCCCACGCTCGGCGCCTGGGGTCTGGGTTGGGAAATCTGGTTGAACGGTATGGAAGTCACCCAGTTTACCTACTTCCAACAAGTGGGCGGCCTTGAATGCTACCCGGTCACCGGCGAGCTGACGTACGGTCTTGAGCGCATCGCCATGTACTTGCAAGGCGTAGACAGCGTTTACGATCTGGTATGGACCGAAGGCCCGGACGGCGTAGTCACCTATGGCGACGTGTTCCACCAGCAAGAGGTGGAAATGTCCACGTACAACTTTGAGTACGCAGACGTTGAGTTTCTGTTCCAGAGCTTTGATGTGCACGAGCGTGAAAGTGCCCGGTTGATCGAAGCGGGCCTTGCGTTGCCTGCTTATGAGCAGGTTTTGAAGGCTTCTCACACATTTAACCTATTGGACGCCCGCCACGCTATCTCCGTTACCGAGCGCCAGCGCTTCATTTTGCGTGTACGCACTCTGGCTCGGGCTGTTGCTCAGGCGTACTTCGACAGCCGCCGCAAACTCGGCTTCCCGCTAGCCCCGGAAGCATTGCGCCAAGAAGTATTAGCCGTCGCCGAAGCCGCCGATAACAAGGCCAACGGCAAGAAAGGCAAAAAAGCGAAGCAGGCACAACAGGAACAGGGAAACGCATAATCATGGCAAAGCAGGATTTTCTGGTCGAACTGGGCGTTGAAGAACTGCCCTCGAAAGCACTCAAGCCACTGTCTGATGCGTTCACTCAGGGTATCACCAAGGGTCTGGAAGAAGCTGGCATCGCATTCGGTAAGGTAGAAGCCTTTGCTACGCCTCGCCGTATAGCTGTACGCATACGCGATCTGGCCGATGCCCAGCCCGACAAGCCCGTTGAAAAACGCGGCCCGGCCGTGAAAGCCGCGTTTGATGATTCCGGCAACCCAACACGTGCTCTTACCGGCTTCGCCACCTCTCTGGGCGTAACTCCGGATCAACTCGACACCCTGGAAACCGATAAGGGTGCCTGGTTGGTTTACCGCACCGTAGAGCAAGGCAAGCCAACGGTGGATCTGATGTCCGGGCTGGTTGAGCAATCGCTTGCGTCACTGCCCATTTCCAAGCGCATGCGCTGGGGCGCTCACCGCACTGAGTTCGTTCGGCCTGTACACTGGCTGGTTATGCTGTTCGGCAACAAAGTTATTGATGCGCCCATCATGGGGCTGACGCCAGGCAACAAAACCATGGGCCACCGCTTTCATTGCCCAAAAACACTGATCATCCCAACGCCAACCGATTACGAAGTTGTTCTTGAGCAAGAAGGCTATGTGATTGCCGATTTTGCCAAGCGCAGAGAAATGATTCGCTCCGGCGTCAGCGCTCTTGCTGAAGCTGAGGCAGGTGGCAAGGCAGTGATCAACGAAGACCTTTTGGATGAAGTCACCGGCCTTAACGAATGGCCAGTACCGCTTATGGGGCGGTTTGACAAACGCTTCTTGGAAGTGCCGGCAGAAGCTCTCATTTCCTCCATGGAAGAGCACCAAAAATACTTCCACGTGGTAAGCACCGACGGCGACATGCTGCCCTTGTTTGTAACCGTTGCGAACATTGAGAGCAAAGACCCTTCTCAGGTTATCTCCGGCAACGAAAAAGTGATTCGGCCACGGCTGGCGGATGCCGCTTTCTTCTACGAAAACGACCGCAAGATCCGTTTGGAAGACCGCGTAGAAAGGCTCAAGCCGATTGTCTTTCAGGAGAAACTCGGCAGTATTTACGATAAGTCTGTGCGGGTAGCCGCATTGGCGAAGAAAATCGCCGCCGCCATTGGCAGCGATCCCGCTCTGGCTGAACGTGCCGCCATGCTGGCCAAGACGGATCTGGTAACCGAGATGGTGCTGGAGTTCAGCGACCTTCAGGGCATTATGGGCCAGTACTACGCAGCCGACGACGGCGAGCCTGCAGATGTGGCCAAGGCCATGAACGAACAGTACATGCCCCGCTTCGCTAAAGATGGCCTACCTACAACCATGACCAGCTGCGCACTCGCCATTGCAGACCGTCTGGATTCCTTGGTAGGGCTATTTGGTATCGGCCAGCCACCCTCCGGCACCCGCGACCCCTTCGCCCTGCGCCGGGCCTCTTTGGGCGTACTGCGCATCATTATTGAGCGGGAACTGCCGCTGGATCTGCAAACGTGCTGCGAATGGGCGGAAGAAAACTTCTCCGGGCTGACTGAAGATAACACTGCCTCCAACGTAGTGGACTACATGCTCGACCGGTTCCGCGCCTACTACGATGAGCGCGGCATTGGTGCCGAGGTATTCCTGGCTGTTCACGCCCGTCGGCCTACACGCCCACTGGATTTTGATCGCCGGGTAAAGGCGGTGGAAGCCTTCCGCCAACTACCGGAAGCCCAAGCGCTCGCCGGTGCCAACAAGCGTGTTTCCAACATCCTGTCCAAGCAGGGCGGAGACAGCGTTGGGGAAAGCGTAAACAGCAACCTGCTGCAAGATGCCGCCGAGAAAACACTGGCAGCACAGGTAGAGCAGCAAGCTGACAAGGTGATTCCACTGTTTGAGCAAGGCAACTACGCCAACGCGCTGCAGTCGCTGGCCAGCCTGCAAGAGCCTGTAGACAGCTTCTTTACCGAAGTGATGGTAATGGCAGAAGATGACGCCGTGCGAGATAACCGCCTCGCATTGTTGAACCGGCTGCACAACCTGTTCTTGCGCGTTGCCGATATATCATTGCTGCCCACCGCTGGCTGACCGATGCTAATCATCCTCGACCGGGACGGGGTCATCAACGAATACGATGGCAACTACATCTGCTCTGCGGATGATTGGCAACCCATTCCCGGCAGTATCGAAGCGATGGCACGGCTTTACAAAGCGGGCCATCGCATAGCCATCGCCACCAATCAATCGGGCATTGCCCGCGGGTTCTACGGCACCGACATACTGGATGGCATGCACGAAAAGATGACGCAACTGCTGGAGGCTATGGGCGGACGCATTGAGTTCATTGCATACTGCCCACACCACCCGGATGACGGTTGCGCTTGCCGCAAGCCTCTCACCGGTCTACTGAAACAGATCCGTGATCACCTACAATTGAACACCCTCAAGGGTGCCATTATGGTAGGGGACAGCCGCAAAGATCTGGAAGCTGGCATTGCGGAAGACTGCCAGCCTGTACTGGTCAGAACCGGCAATGGCAAAGACACAGAACACCATCTGAAAACCCGCCCGATCCCCAGCGCTAAAGTGGCAATATACGATCACCTTAGTGCTTTCACGGATGCGTTTTTATCCGGCCCAGGGCTGGAAAAGAGTAAGTGAACCCGTATAATACCGGCGGTTAATCGGCGTGTGGCGCAGCTTGGTAGCGCACTTCGTTCGGGACGAAGGGGTCGCAGGTTCGAATCCTGCCACGCCGACCATTTTGTCGCTTTTTCTGTCTTCTCCACCCGCATTACCCGCCATTTTCTCTTGGCATCGCCTATATCAGAGCGCTACTCAGTAGGTCGGCTCCCATCCTTTTGATAAGTCTGCTAATGTTCTTCCAAGACGAAGTGGAGTGTCGTGGAGGAATACATTGGACAAGGCATCGGAATTCAAGTCCGGAAACTTTTTGTTTCTGTCAGAACACGACTCCCTATTCTTGGAGCTGGCTGAATCTGCCGAACGCGCCTTCGCCAGTGATCCAAACACCACCTTGATAAAACTCCGCCAGCTGGGCGAGGCTCTGGCCCAACATCTGGCTGCTCTTTCCGGTATCGAGTTTGAAGAACAAACCAGCCAGTCAGAACTGCTTTACCGCCTGAACCGGGAATTACGCCTCGAACCGCAAATCAAAGAACTGTTCCACATCCTGCGCATTGAGGGCAACAAGGCCACCCACCAGTTCCGCACCCGGCACAAAGAAGCTATGGATGGCCTGAAAGTAGCAAGGGAACTGGCCATTTGGTTCCATCGCTCCTTCAGCAAATCCGGCTCCCACTTCAAGTCTGGGCCCTTTGTGCCTCCGGCTGACCCCAGCACACAACTGCGGCAACTACAGAGCGACATTGAAAAGCTACGCCACGAACTTCAGCAAACCAACATAGAGCTGGATAGCAGCCAACAGCTCAGCCAATTGGTTGAAAAGGAAAAAGCCGAATACGAAGCTCTGGCATTGGCCATGGACGAAGAAAGCCGTGCTCTGGCCCAACAAGCACAACAGCACGAGCAGATTCTTGCGGAGCAGCGAAACACTTACGAAGAGAAAATACGCGCGCTGCAGAAGCAGCTGACAGAGCAGGGCGAACAAAGCCTTAACCAGCAGCGGCAGCAAGTCGCGAGAAAGACCAAAGCTGCCGCCGACGCCCTCGTGCTGAACGAAGAACTCACACGTATTCTCATTGACCAGCAATTACAGGAAACCGGTTGGGAAGCCGACAGCCAAGAAATTACCTGGCAAAAAGGCGCTCGCCCTGAAAAGGGCACCTACCGCGCCATTGCCGAATGGCCCACCAACCAAAATGGCGAAAAGGGCCGGGCCGATTACGTGCTTTTTGCTGGCCTAACACCCATTGCCGTGGTTGAAGCCAAGAAAGAAAACACCAACGTGGCTGGCAAAATCCGTCAGGCCGAACGTTACAGCAAAGGCCTTAAAGTAGAGGCCCCATTAGTAGGTGCCTGGGAACTGACCGGCCGGACCATCGCTTGGCCTGCCGATGAAACCGGCCACTACCACGTGCCCTTTGTCTACTCCTGCAACGGCCGCCCCTACGTTCCCCAATTATTGGAACAGTCCGGCACCTGGTTTCGGGATGTACGGGAGCCAAGCAACACGCGTCGCGCCCTGCAGCGATTTCACACCCCCGGCGGCCTACTGAACCTGCTAGAACGGGACAAAGAAAACGCTGAAAAGCTACTCAAAAACGAACCCTTTGGCTACCTCAAACTACGGGGCTACCAACAAAAAGCCATAGTCGCCACAGAGAATGCGTTGGCTCGCGGCGTTCGCACAGCACTTCTGGCCATGGCCACTGGCACCGGTAAAACCCGAACCATCATCGGCTTGATGTACCGCTTCCTGAAAGCCGAACGCTTCCACCGCATCCTGTTTTTGGTGGACCGCACCGCTCTGGGGCAGCAAGCCATCGATGCCTTCAACGAAGCGCCGCTGGAACAAAACCACACCCTCAGCAAAATCTACAACGTGGCCGAGCTGGGCGACATGGCCGCTGAAGCTGAAATCCGCATTCAGGTAGCCACCGTGCAGGCCATGGTGAAACGCATCTTCATGAGCGACAACCCGCCGCCCATCGACCGGTTTGATTGCATCATCATTGACGAAGCCCACCGGGGCTACACTCTGGATCAGGAGATGACTGAAGGTGAGTTGGCCACACGAGACACCAGCCAGTACATCTCCAGCTACCGCCGTGTGCTGGACTACTTTGATGCGGTGAAAATCGGCCTCACCGCCACCCCGGCCAAACACACCAGCGAGATTTTCGGTAAACCCGTTTACACCTATTCCTACCGGGAAGCGGTAGCAGATGACTGGCTGATCGACCACGAGCCACCCATCCGCTACGAAACCCTGCTCACCCGAAATGGCATCACCTTTGAAAAAGGGAAACCGGTGGAAGTGATCAATACCCAAACCGGGGAAGTGGACACCACCGAACTGGAAGACGAGCTTAACTTTGAAGTAGAGGCCTTCAACCGCCGGGTAATCAACGAGAACTTCAACCGGGTAATCTGCGAACAGCTAGTGCAGGAGCTGGACCCATTTGACGACGAAAAAACCCTGATCTTCTGCGCCACCGATCTGCATGCCGACATGGTAAAACGCCTGCTGGACGACGCCTTCAAAGACCTCTACAACGGCCAGTACAACGAAGCGGCCGTAGCCAAAATCACCGGTAAGAGCGACAAGGTGGAGCAATTGATTCGGCGGTACAAAAACGAGCGTTTCCCCAACATCGCCATCACCGTGGACCTGCTCACCACCGGCATCGACGTACCCAGAATCAGCAACCTAGTGTTCCTGCGCCGGATTCGCTCGCGCATTTTGTATGAACAGATGATCGGCCGCGCTACCCGCCGCTGCGATGACATCGGCAAAACCGTGTTCCGCATCTACGACCCTGTGGATATCTACGCTGCACTACAAGATGTGAACACCATGAAGCCCTTGGTGAAAGATCCCAACATCACCCTGGAACAACTGGTAGACGAACTCACCGACGAAGAGCAGCTTGAAAAAGCCCTGAACAGCCCCGGCGAGTTACCAGACGAAAGCCAAGCCGACGTAGTGCTCAGCCAGCTCAGCCAGAAACTCATGCGGGTACTGCGCAAGGCCGACAACAAAGCCGAAAACCGGCCGGACTTAAAACAAAAGCTGGACGAACTGCACCAGAGCTGGGGTGTCGAACCCAAATCCCTGCACAAGCACCTTCACCAACTCGGCCCGCGCACGGCCTCCGAGTTCATCAAACAGCACAGCGGCTTGCTGAACCAGCTAGCCGAAGTGAAGGCGCTGGTGGGCAGCGAGTACATGCCGCTGATTTCCTATGACGACGATGAGTTCAAAAAGCGAACTCAGACCTATGGAATTCACGAAAGGCCGGAAGATTACTTAGACAAGTTCAACGAATTCATCAAACAACAACTCAACCAATCCGCAGCCCTGGCCGTCGTGGTTAACAAGCCCCGCAACCTCACTCGCGAGCAGCTGCGGGAAGTGAAACTGCTGCTGGATAACCACGGCTATTCCGAAGTCCGCCTGCAAAGCGCCGTGCGCAACCAGACCAACAAAGACATAGCCGCCAGCATCATCGGCTACATCCGCCGTGCCGCCCTGGGCGAAGCCCTGATTCCTTTCGAAGATCGCGTAGCCAAAGCCATGGACAGCATACTCACCCAACACAGCTGGACCCCGAATCAGCGCAAATGGCTGGAACGGCTGGCCAAGCAGTTAGTGCACGAAATCATTATTGACCGCGAGTTTGTGAACACCCGCTTTGCCGACGATGGCGGCGCCAGGCAAATGGACAAGATTCTGGGGGAGCAGCTAGATACGGTGCTGGAGGAGTTGAATGAAGCCATGTGGCCGGTGCAGAGTGCGTAACCGGCCATGTTGATCGCATCAACATAGTTCAAAGCTATGTCGATATTTTCGCGTTTTTTCGACATTGGTCAGCTCGAGTAGCCAAGAAAATGTATGCAAATTCTCCATTAATCTATACATGTGAAGCTCAACATATATAGAAAAGTACTGTTTCCTTTGCATATACGCTCAGACATGTATAGATTTTTGGTTTTTCTATGCATGATTCAAGAAAGGGACATTCTGTGCTGCCAACCTTACCCTTGGAACACATCGAACAGTGGGAAACCCGGGCCGTTCTAAAAAAGGCAGCGGAGGCGCACCGCTATCTGGCAGAACTCAAAGGAGTGGCAGCAACCATTCCAAATGAAGAAATACTGATCAACACACTCACCTTACAAGAAGCCCGGCACAGCTCCGAAATCGAAAACATCATCACAACTCAGGATGATCTTTATCGCGCCGTGGTAGCAGATGAAGCCAGTATTTCGCCGGAAACCAAGGAAGTTCAGGATTACGCGACCGCTCTGCGAGCCGGCTTCCGAAGTGTTCGGAAATCCCGGCTGATTCGCCTGAACGATATCCTGATGATTCAGCAAACCCTCGAAAAAAACCGGGCGGGCTTGCGCAAACTTCCAGGCACCGCTCTTAAGAATCTGGCGACCGGCGAAGTCGTGTACGAGCCCCCCCAGTCAGCACCAGACATCGAGAAATTGATGGCTAATCTGGTGGCCTACATAAATGATGACGGGCTGTGTGATGCTGACCCGTTAGTTAAGATGGCCATTATCCACCACCAGTTTGAAAGCATTCACCCATTCTACGATGGCAATGGCCGAACCGGGCGTATCATCAATATGCTCTATCTGGTGGCAAAAGACCTGCTGGATCTTCCCGTACTCTATCTGAGCCGCTACCTGATCCAGACCAAAGCCGGTTACTACCGGGAACTGCAGGCCGTGCGTGATACCGGCAACTGGGAACCCTGGCTGCTCTATATGTTAGATGGCATCAGCCAAACCGCTCAGCAGACCGTCACGCTGATCGGCCAGATTCGTGAGCTGATGCAAAGCACCAAGCATAAGATGCGGGAAGAGTGCCCGAAAATATACCGCCAGGAACTGTTAAACAACCTGTTCAACCACCCCTATACCAAAATCGAGTTCGTTATGGAGGATCTGGCCGTAAGCCGCATTACCGCCACCAAATACCTTGATGAACTGGTTAATATCGGCCTATTGGACAAAACCAAGGTGGGTCGCAGCAATTACTACATCAATTCACCGCTGATGGCGCTATTCCTTGCCCGCGCTTAACACAACCCGGAACCACCCATGACCAACAATGACATAGTCCAAAAACTCTGGAACCTCTGCGACGTTCTGCGAGACGACGGCATCAACTACTCGGATTACGTGACCGAACTGGTGTTGCTGCTGTTCATTAAAATGGTTCACGAGAACACCGAAGCCGGCACTCTAAA
>Ga0209075_1001165_pt1 | contig 25158 bp, 20 predicted proteins | sample Stecom2011_FD_187523 | JGI IMG/M metagenome (GOLD analysis project Ga0209075, IMG submission 187523) | Agricultural soil microbial communities from Utah to study Nitrogen management - Steer compost 2011 (SPAdes) (version 2) | ecosystem: Environmental > Terrestrial > Soil > Agricultural land...
CTAATAAACAGCTATATGAATCCAAGAAGAGAATCGAACTCAGGTTTTTAATCTAGATTAATTATAATTTCTAAAATAATCTCTATTTTTGATAAAAATTAGAAAAATCATGGAATTAGGTATCTCAATGTTTGGTGATGTAACGCAACATCCACACACGAAAAAACACATCACACCAGCACAACGACTGAACGAAATGCTGGAACAAGTAAAATTGGCTGATGAAGTAGGATTAGATGTGTTTGAAATGGGTGAACACCACCGAGAAGATTACAGCGTTACCAATCCGCAATTGTTTTTAAGTGCCGCAGCTGCAATTACAAAAAACATTGAATTAGGATCGGCAGTAACGGTTTTAAGTTCAAGTGATCCAGTACGTTTGTTTGAAGATTTCAGTATGTTGGACAACATTTCAAACGGACGCGCACATATCATGGCGGGGCGCGGTAGTTTTATAGAATCTTTTCCGCTGTTTGGATTTAGTTTAGACGATTACGACACCTTGTTTGAAGATAAATTAATGTTACTTTTAGAACTAATCAATAAAAATGGAACGGATATTACTTGGGACGGCAGATTGACACAAAATTTGCGAAATGTAAACCTGTATCCAAAACCTGTTCAAGAACAATTGCCCGTTTGGATTGCAGTTGGTGGCACGCCAGCATCGGTTCTTCGTGCTGCTCGTTTAGGTTTGCCGATCACTTTTGCGATTATTGGTGGATTGCCCGTAAATTTTAAACCTTTGGTTGATTATTATAAAGAAAATTATTTAGCGGCTGGTCACGATGTATCTAAAATGCAGATAGGCATTAATTCACATACCTTTCTTGGAGATTCAAATACTATAAAAGACGATTATTATCCGTTTTATGCAGCTCAGATGGATACTATTGGAAAAGACCGTGGATGGGCGCCTTTCAGCAAAGAAGTTTTTATGAATACTACTCGACCAGAAGGAGCTTATTTTATGGGAGAACCCAATGCCGTTATCGACAAGATTTTGCAGCAACACGAATGGTTTGGTCATACTCGTTTTGTAGGACAAATGGACGTGGGAGCCCCCGATCATAAAATGTTGATGAAATCTATTGAACTGTTTGGAACCAAAGTAGCACCCGAAGTTAGAAAAGCATTAAAGTAAATAAAAAAGTATATCCTGTTGTTTTTCGCAGCAGGATATTTTTTTGGCGTTCCCTTCGGTCGGGCTATCCGCTATATCTTTTATTCGGGACTTCGAGAACCTCAGCCACCTCATAAAAGGATGCCGCTGCTATCCCTAACGCATTTGGATTTTCAGCTTCGGCACATCAAAAAGTTTCATCATTAAAGCTTTTAAGATTTCTCACTCCGTTCGAAATGACAACGCGCCAACCAGCGTTAGGGATTGTAGCAATTGTTTGAGCACATTTTGTAACGAAGTGGAAAAATTGCGAGTGCGTAAAGCCCGACCGGCTCACTAAAAAGCCGGGAACGTCCAAAATAAAATTTATGTTGTAAATTAGTAGATTCTAAATTATATGTAATGAGTAAATTATTTGAACCGCTAAATTTAAAAAACCATACGTTACAAAACCGTATGGTTGTAGCGTCTATGTGTCAGTACACTGCCGAAAAAGGTTATGCAAACAATTGGCATTTGGTACATTTGGGTCAGTTTGCTATTGGCAAAGCCGGTTTAATTATTCAAGAAGCTACTGCTGTGGCACCTGAAGGCAGAATTACTTACGGCGATTTGGGCTTGTGGGAAGACGGCCAGATTGAAAAATTAAAAGAAATTGTCGATTTTGTACATTCACAAGGTAGTTTAATGGGCATACAATTGGCACATGCCGGCAGAAAGGCATCTACCAACAAACCCTGGATTAACCGCAACCAATTTGCGCCCGATCATGAAAATGGCTGGCAAACGGTGGGTGTTTCAGAACTCCCATTTCGCGAAACCGACCATCCGCCTGTAGTACTCTCTGTTGAGAATATCAAACAAATTGTTCAAGATTTTAAAGCGGCAGCACAAAGAGCTGTCACCGCAGGTTACGATATTATTGAATTGCATGCGGCACACGGTTATTTAATTCATCAGTTTTTTTCGCCTTTAATCAATAAACGAACCGATGAATACGGTGGAAGTTTTGAAAACCGCATTCGCTTTTTGGTTGAAATTGTCAGTGAAGTATCCAAGGTATTAACCACGCAATCGTTATGGGTACGTATTTCGGCTACCGATTGGGCTGATGGCGGTTGGACTTGTTTTGAAAGTGTGAAATTGATTCAAGTTTTAAAATCGATGGGGATCGAAGTCGCAGATGTTTCAACAGGTGGTGCGGTATCACACCAACAAATTCCTGAAAGAAAAAACTACCAAGTACCTTTTGCACACAGAATTAAAAAAGAAACCGGAATCATCACCGGTGCGGTAGGTTTGATTACCTCCGGTCTACAGGCTGAGGAAATCTTAAAAAACAACGAAGCTGATTTCATCTTAGCCGCAAGAGGGTTTTTACGTAATCCGCACTTGGTCTATCAGTTTGCTGAAGAAATCGGTATCGATATCCATTGGGCACCTCAATACGAACGCGGTAAAGAATAGTAAATTTTACATTTAAAAAACAATTCAAACAAAGCTACTTTGGAAGGACTGTAATCATAAAAAAACATCACAAAATAAAAACTCACTTTGAGTATGAAGAAATAGAGGCTAATGAAACAAGTATTCGATAAATTTTAACACAACAATTAAACATCAACGAAGGCACCCGTACCGCCCAAAGCTATATGCAACAGTGATATTCTTTACATTTACCTATAACAGACACTGCAAAACACGGCGCGTATTCCAAGGATAAAAGCTCTATAATTTCGAAGAATAGACAAATTGAGGTGTATCGGTTTAATTGCTACTTAAATTTTCATCGAAGTATTGCAATTAATGCTAGTAACCTGAGTTCGATTCTTTTATCGGACTCATATCACTGATTATTAGCTCTGTAGACAGCGAAAACGATTTTTTTATAAACTTCCCAATAAATGACAATCTACTTTGCTTTTTTACTCGAAATAGCCCGTTATTTCTTCCTAAAAAACGCTCGTATCTTATTCATTTATTGAAATATGAATCTCAATTTTACAATCGAACTCAGGTTAATAAAAAATCACAAATTGATGTTAAAACACCGCATTCATTGCTCTTAATTTTGTATCTTTATCAAACATAAAAACTTTTACTATGAAAAAAAACATTTTCATTTCGAGCATCATCTTAGGAGCACTTACTTTGACCAGTTGTGTTTCCAAGAAAAAGTATGCCGAGTTAGAAACGAACTATAAAAGCTTGCAAACGGACTTTAATCGTTCACAAATTGACTTAGGTTCTTGTACCACTCGTGTGCAAAGTCTAGAAGATATGTTGGCTCAGGAAAGAACAACAAACCAAGGTTTGAAAAAAACGCTAACAACTCTACAAAACTCTCTAGACAAAAGTATTACGCAAGGCAATGTAAATATTTCTAAATTGGTTGACGAAATTAATGCCAGCAACAAGTACATCCAACATTTGGTCAACACAAAGAACAAAAGCGACTCATTAAATGTAGTTTTGACCAACAATCTAACACGTTCTTTAAGTCGAGAAGAATTAAAAGATGTGGACATCCAAGTGTTGAAAGGCGTTGTTTACATCTCTCTGGCTGACAACATGCTCTATAAGTCAGGAAGCTATGAGATTTCAGAACGAGCTGGAGAAACGCTAAGTAAAGTAGCAAAAATCATCAATGATTACAAAGATTATGAAGTATTGATAGAAGGTAATACCGACAATGTACCCATTCGACGTGAAAACATAAGAAACAATTGGGACTTGAGTACCCTGCGTGCCTCTTCTGTGGTTCAAGCATTGCAAAATCAATACGGTGTAAATCCAAGTCGGATGACAGCTGGAGGTCGAGGCGAATACAACCCTATTTCTGATAACGCCACGGATGCTGGAAAGGCAAGAAACCGTAGAACGCAGATTATCATTACACCACGATTGAATGAATTTATGGAATTGATTGATCAAGCTCCCGAAAACAATAATTAAATTTTAAAGGGTTTTGTCTGTGCCATTTAATACACTAGACAAAACCCTTTTGCAATTATCTCATTAATTCCGATTCAAAACCCTTTGAAATTCCTGTATCAAAAAAAAATTTGAACATCAGGTAACATGAGTCACTCTTTAAATAAAACACAAGTGAAATCTTAAAATTACTTTAACGTTAATTTCCGAAATTAAATCCGATATTGGCGGAATGAATTCAGTAAAAAAAACAAGAATGAGCCTGTATCTATTAGTGTTAAGCATCGTTATAATTATCGGAATTGCATTTTTTAATCATCCAATGTTTGGAAAAGCACCGTCTGGTAAAAGATTAGAACGCATTCAAAAAAACAAACACTATAAAAAAAATAGTTTTCAAAACATATCACCAACTCCGGCTTTGGCAGAAGGGGTTTCTTATTGGGAAATTTTCAAGGATATGATTCTTACAAAGGTGGAACACACTCGACCAAACGATAGCATTCCGTATATAAATACAAATCTTGCAAAATTAGACATACAAGAAGACTACTTTATATGGTTTGGACATTCATCCTATTTCATTCAAGCCGATCTAAAATCGTACCTCATCGACCCGGTTCTTACTAAAAATGCATCGCCAATATACGGCACCAATGTCGCATTTAAAGGAGCTGATGTTTTTGATGTCAATGATTTACCAAAAATTGACTTTCTCATCATTACCCATGATCATTACGACCATTTAGATTACACCACTTTTAAAACACTTCAACATAAAGTATCTAAGGTAGTTTGTCCGTTGGGTGTCGGCGAACATTTGGAATACTGGGGCTACCCAGCTAAAAACATCATTGAATTGGAATGGTGGGAAGAAGCGCAGTTAAATACAACTACCAAAATAGTGTCAACACCAACCAGACACTTTTCAGGAAGAGGTTTTACTAGAAATAATACACTTTGGACTTCATACGTTTTTCAATCCGAAAAATTGAACTTGTATTTTGGTGGCGATAGCGGCTATGATTTTCATTTCAAAGAAATAGGTGAAAAATACGGTCCTTTTGATTTGGCTATTATTGAAAATGGTCAATATAATTACAAGTGGAAATACATTCATCTATTGCCTGAAGAAGTCATTAAAGCTGTCCAAGATTTAAAATCATCTGGCTTTATACCTGTTCATAGTTCTAAATTCAAATTGGCGAATCATCCATGGAAAGAACCTTTAGAACAAGTGGCAGCGTTGAGTCACGAAGTTAAAGACCTCCGACTCCTAACTCCTAAAATTGGAGAAATCGTTTACCTAAATCGAAACGACCAAAGCTTTGAATTTTGGTGGGAAGAAATCAAATAAACGAAAGTAATCTCACCAACGACAATGAAACTTGCCTGTATAAAAAAACCTCCTAATAGGAGGTTTTATATATTGAACTCAGGTTTACTAAATTACGTAAATAGGTTAATCAAATGATAGACACCTACCGCCATAAGTGCAGAAACAGGTATTGTCAAAATCCAAGCCCAGAGCAATGAAATAGTGATACCCCATCGAACAGCAGAAACACGTTTTGTGATTCCAACTCCAATAATCGAACCGGTAATTGTGTGTGTTGTAGAAACTGGAATTCCAAAAAACTCAGAAACATACAAAGCCAAAGCACCGGCTGTTTCTGCTGCAACTCCTTCAAGTGGAGTCACCTTCGTAATTTTGGTACCCATGGTTTTAACAATCTTCCACCCCCCGCTCATCGTTCCCAAAGCAATGAATAAGAATGAAGCTAAAGGTACCCATCCCCAATGACTAACAAAATATCCAAAACGTTGTGAGGTTTCGATTTCGAGATAAGGATTCATTCCATCAGGCAATCCCATATGAAAGCTAATCACAGCGGCACCAATAATACCCATTACCTTTTGCGCATCATTTCCTCCGTGTCCCAGACTAAATAATGCAGAAGAAACCAATTGTAATTTTTTGAACCATTTTTCGGCCTTATGTGGATTGGATTTTCTACACACCCAGAGAATGAAAATTGTAATGAAATAAGCCAAAAACATTCCAAGGAAGGGAGCTCCAAAAATAAAGAAGAAAATCGGAATTACTTTTGCATATTCAATCACGTGCAAACCTTCCACACTAAATCCTCCAGCATAAGCCAAAGCAGCTCCAATGAATCCTCCAATTAGCGTGTGTGAAGAAGAAGAAGGAATACCTAATTTCCAAGTTAATAAATTCCAGATTATTGCAGCAATCAATCCTGCAAAAATCACTTCTAAAGTAATAAAATTCTCGTTGACGGACTTTGCAATCGTATTACCAATTTTAAATTCCCCAATAATATACAACGAGATAAAGTAAGCAGCAAAGTTAAATGCCGCTGCCCAAAGAACAGCCTGAAAAGGCGTTAAAACACGAGTCGTAACAATTGTTGCAATCGAATTTGCCGCATCGTGAAACCCATTGATGTAGTCGAAAGCCAACGCAAGTACAATAATCACAAGAAGTAACCACGCACCAGATACGTCTAAATTACTTAATAAGTCGAAAATTTCCATAATTATGCTTCAAAAAACGATTAGGCGTACTTCACTGTAATTGTTTCCAAAACATTGGCAACACGTCGGCAACTATCCGTGGCTGTTTCAAGTGCATCCATCACCTCTTTGTACTTAATGATTTCGATAGCATTCGTTTCATTTTCAAAAATATCTGCTACAGCTCGGTCGTAAACCTTGTCAGCTTTGCGTTCCAATCGCAAGATTACTTTACAACCTTCAGCAATTGCTTTAAGGTTTTTCATGTCTTTTAAATCTAAGATACTTTGAGAAACTTGCGTACAAGCTTCCAAATTGGCTTCAGTTAATTTTCTAAGCGGTTTAGTAACTTTATCAATCTGATACAAACGCATTCGAGAGGCTGCATCGCTCAAGTGGTCAGCAACCTCATCCACAGCCGTCATCAAATTGTTAATGTCTTCTCGGTCAAAAGGAGTGATAAAGTTACGTTCTAGCTCAAGGCGTGTGGTTTGAACAATTGCCTCGATTTCAGACTTTAATATTTCAACTTCACGCAACATTTTATCACGGTCGTTGGCGGGTAATTTCACCGCATCATTTAAAGTTTCTGACAATAATTTAATTTTAGTAGCGGCTTGCTCAAACAAAGGATAAAAAGTTTTATCCTTTGGAACCAAAAATTGAAAGATGGAATTTAAAGTCATTATTTCAAATATATTTATGTGTGTGCTTAATTTTTGCTGCAAAAGTACCGCTCTAATGTTAAGTTAATGTTAAGTGTTGGTTTATTTTTTAGAGACACTATCCTGTTTATAGTTTATAATTCTCAAAGGTGCGCATTTGCTCGTTCCATCTACCTATTTTTTACAAATCAAAATCGAATGATTTCTAAACAATTATTCGTAAATTAGCCTGATTTTAAAATTCAACTGAAATTTGTCATATTTATGGATTTAAACTTCAACAAAAACGAAGACCACAATAAACTTCTTTTATCCGATTTAAGACGGAAATTTGCCAAAGTAAAAATGGGAGGCGGCGAGAAAAGAATCGCTAAGTTACATGCTCAAGGTAAGATGACGGCACGTGAACGCATCGATTATTTATTTGATAAAAACACTAAATCCATAGAAATTGGAGCCTTCGCAGGTGAGGATATGTATGCCGAACACGGTGGTTGTCCTTCGGCAGGTGTGGTGGTAAAAATTGGATATGTAAAAGGTAAACAAGTAATTGTTGTTGCCAACGACGCCACGGTTAAAGCTGGCGCTTGGTTTCCTATCACAGGTAAAAAGAACTTGCGAGCACAAGAAATTGCAATTGAAAACCGTTTACCAATTATCTATTTGGTAGATTCTGCAGGAGTTTATCTACCAATGCAAGACGAGATTTTCCCAGACAAAGAAAATTTTGGACGTATTTTTAGAAACAATGCTGTGATGTCGTCCATGGGAATTACTCAAATTGCAGCCGTAATGGGAAGTTGTGTAGCAGGTGGTGCTTATTTACCCATTATGAGCGACGAAGCATTGATTGTGGACAAAACTGGAAGCATCTTTTTAGCAGGTTCTTATTTGGTAAAGGCAGCTATTGGTGAGTCGATAGACAACGAAACTTTAGGAGGCGCAACCACGCATACTGAAATTTCGGGAGTGACTGATTACAAATCAAAAGACGACAAAGATTGCTTGGACACCATTAGAAACATTATGGATAAAATAGGTGACTTTGAAAAAGCAGGATTCAATCGAATCCAAGCCAAAAAGCCAGCGCTTAATCCCGAAGACATATACGGTATCTTACCAAAATCTCGCACCGAACAGTACGACACCATGGAAATAATCAAGCGCTTGGTGGACAATTCAGAGTTTGAAGAATACAAAGCAGGATACGGACAAACCATAATAACAGGCTATGCACGCATTGACGGATGGGCCGTAGGTATCGTAGCCAACCAAAGAAAAGTTGTGAAAACAACTGGAGCCAAAACAAAACCAAGCGAAATGCAATTTGGCGGCGTCATCTATTCCGACTCTGCCGATAAAGCCACACGTTTTATTGCGAATTGTAACCAAAAGAAAATTCCTTTGGTTTTTTTACAAGATGTAACCGGCTTTATGGTAGGAAGTAAATCCGAACATGGAGGCATCATTAAAGACGGAGCAAAAATGGTCAATGCTGTTTCGAATTCTGTTGTTCCTAAATTCACTATTATCATGGGTAATTCTTATGGAGCTGGAAATTACGCAATGTGTGGAAAAGCCTATGACCCACGTTTTTTCTTAGCATGGCCAAGTGCAGAATTGGCCGTAATGGGCGGCGCACAAGCTGCAAAAGTATTGCTGCAAATTGAAGCTTCTTCATTAAAAGCAAAAGGAAAAGAGTTAACACCTGAAAAAGAAGCAGAACTCTTTGATAAAATCAAAGCAAAATACGACGCACAAGTGTCTCCTTATTATGCAGCAGCTCGTTTATGGACAGATGCCATCATCGATCCTTTAGAAACCAGAACCTGGATTTCTATGGGAATTGAAGCAGCCGACCATGCCCCAATCGAAAAGCCTTTTAACTTAGGAGTTATTCAAGTTTAAACTTTGCATTCATTTTTTTACATTAAAACGTAGCTAAAATTCGTAATACTTTTAAACTGAGTTCGATTATAAAATTGAGATTCAAATTTCAATAAAAAAGACGAAGTAGGTTGCCATTTATTGGAAAATCTATAAAAATCATTTTTAGTCACCTATAACCCTAATAATCAGCGATATGAATCCAAGAAGAGAATCGAACTCAGGTTTTTAGCTACGTTTAAAATTTATATACCAACCTAAAGCAATTGATTCCAGTCAGCTCTCCTTAATCTTAAACTATGACAAAGGAAATTGTAACCACAAATACCCGATTTCTACCCTTGGTAACGGCAGTTGCGATGTTTATGCAATCTTTGGACGGTACAATTCTAAACACCTCCCTTCCTAGCATTGCAAAAGACATGAATTACTCCCCTTTGGAAATGCAATCGGTTCTAGTGAGCTACACCCTAACTTTGGCATTATTCATTCCATTATCTGGTTGGCTTTCTGACCGCTTCGGTACCAGAAACATGTTTATACTTGCAGTCTTTTTATTTACTTTAGGCTCCCTTTTTTGTGCTGTTTCTGTGGATCTACTTACACTAAATTTATCTCGAATTCTACAAGCTATCGGGGGTTCTATGATGGTTCCCATTGCTCGGCTGGCCATTTTGTATCAATACCCACGTAGTGAATTATTAAAAATCATGAACTATATCACTATTCCAGGTTTACTGGGTTTGGTAGTTGGACCAAGTTTAGGTGGTTTCTTATCGGATTATTTTTCATGGCATTGGATATTTATTGTTAACCTTCCTGTAGGGTTGATTGGAATGGTTTTAGCTTGGAAGATTATGCCTAATTTCAAGCAAGAGGTCGGAAAACTAGATATCTTAGGTTTGATTTACATCAGCTTGGCATTGGTCTTCATCACCTTAGCAATGGAATTGAGTAGCGTGGGAATTAATCACTACACCCTGGTCTTGGGACTGGTCTTTATTAGCGGATGCTTTTTCGCATTGTATTACCGCCATTTCAAAAGAAACAAACACCCAATCATTAATTTGAACCTATTTAAAATCAGAACCCTTAGAATCGGACTTATCGGTAGTCTAATAACCCGATTCGGAATCAGCGGATTGCCTTTTTTACTTCCATTGTTAATGCAAGTTGGCTTCGGGTTTTCAGCGACCAAAGCCGGCATGATGCTCCTTCCTTCGGCTCTGACAACCATAGCGATAAAACCGTGGATCCCTAGAATCGTAAAGCAATTTGGATATCGCAATGTCCTAATGACAAATACCTTATTACTAGCTGGCATCATATTTATTTTCAGCTTCATGCAGCAAAGTACTCCGCTTCTTTATTACATTATTTTAATGATTGCCTATGGAGCATTTACTTCGATTCAAATGACTGCCATGAACACCATTGCTCTTGCAGAGCTAACAGATCAACAAGCAAGCGGCGGGAATAGTTTACTTACCATCATGCAACAACTGTCTGTGAGTTTCGGGATTTCAATTGCCGCATTGGCACTTGCGTTTTACAAAAATCAATTGGGCTTTTACAACGGTGACCTAGTCACTGCATTTCATTACACTTTAATGACGCTTTCTGTTCTAACTGCTTTGTCCAGCCTAACATTTACAAAGTTAAAAAGAGACGATGGTGAGGGACTTTCGGGTAGAACAAATAAACCACTTTCGTGAATTTTGATTGATTTTTGGTTCAATTATCAAAGTAAATTCAACATTAAAACTCAAATCTCCGCAATTTATTTACCTCTAGAATTTTTAAACAAAATCAAAACATAGTATATTTGCAAATAAATTTCCTCTAAAAATGAAATACAAAAGAATACTGCTGAAGTTGAGTGGCGAAGCATTGATGGGCGATAATCAATATGGAATCGACCCGATTCGTTTATCCGAATACGCCAAAGAAATCAAGAAAGTTATTGATTTGGGAGTAGAAGTCGCCATCGTCATTGGAGGCGGAAACATCTTCAGAGGTGTTGCGGGTGCTAGCAAAGGAATGGACAGGGTTCAAGGTGATTATATGGGGATGTTGGCCACAGTAATAAATGGCATGGCACTCCAAGGCGCTTTGGAAGACGCAGGCATGCTGACTCGTTTACAAACTGCTTTAAAAATGGAAGCTATTGCAGAACCATATATAAAACGTAGAGCGACACGTCATTTAGAAAAAGGACGAATCGTGATTTTTGGAGCCGGAACCGGAAACCCTTATTTCACAACCGATACCGCGGCAGTCTTGAGAGGAATTGAAGTGGGAGCTGACGTCATCTTAAAAGGGACACGCGTTGATGGTGTGTACACTGCCGATCCGGAAAAAGATCTGAATGCTACAAAATATGAGAAAATTACTTTTGCAGATGTTTTAAACAAAGGACTGAATGTGATGGATACTACCGCATTTACATTAAGTCAAGAAAACAATTTGCCTATTGTGGTTTTCGATATGAATAAAGAAGATAATTTACTGAAAATATGCCGTGGAGAAAACATCGGCACAACAGTTTACTAAAAAACAATATTATTGAGTTATGACAGAAGAAATCAATTTTATCATTGACCAAGCAAAAGAATCCATGGAGGCTTCTATTGCGCATTTGATTAAATCATTGCTAAACATTAGGGCAGGAAAAGCAAGCCCACAAATGTTGGGTAGCGTTTTTGTAGACTACTATGGCTCAGCTACACCGCTTTCGCAAGTAGCAAATATCAATGTACCTGACCCAAGAACCCTGAGTGTGACACCTTGGGAGAAAAACATGTTGCAACCGATTGAGAAAGCCATAATGGTTGCCAACTTGGGCCTGAACCCAATGAACAATGGGGAAACCATCATGATTAATATTCCAATTCTCACCGAAGAACGAAGAAAAGACTTAGCAAAACAAGCCAAAGCAGAAGCAGAAGACGCCAAAATATCTATACGCAACGCACGTAAAGATGCTAACAACGATATTAAGAAACAAGAAAAAGAAGGCATCTCTGAAGATATTTGCAAAGAAGCAGAAGACCGAGTTCAAAAACTAACAGATGCTTACATAAAAAAAATTGACGAAATTTACACTGAAAAGGAAGACGAAATCATGACTATATAAAACAAAAAACCACTCTGCGGAGTGGTTTTTTTATTGAACTTGTGTTGAATTATAAATCAAAGTGAAAAACAATTCTTATTGTAACTAGTTAAAAAAATCAAGCTGCGTTTTTAAGTCTCCTTACCACAATTAATATTTTTAAGCCGAGTCGATTCTTACATTGGATTCATACCGCTGATTATCAGGATCATAAGTAATAAAAAACAATTATTTATAAACTTCCCAATAAATCGCAATTTTATAATCAATCCCAGGTTTTTAGAGATTGAAATATTTTGCAAACATTCACAATTGCAATTAATTTGAAGAGACCATTTTCAGACCAACAATAGATCCGATGAGCGTGAAAATAAAAAAGATTCTCCAAAAATCAGTAGGTTCTTTAAAAAAAAGAATGCCAATAGTAACAGACCCTACTGCTCCAATACCACTCCATACCGCATAGGCCGTTCCCAAAGGCAACTCCTTTGCAGCCTTAATCAATAATCCCATGCTAATTGATACACTTATTAAAAAACCTAAATACCACATATACTTCTCTGTACCTTCGGCTGCATTCGCTCTTCCAATACAATAAGTAAACGCTACTTCAAAAAGACCACCGAGTATCAATAAAAACCAACTCATATATATACATTTAAAACATCGATAAAAGATACAATCGATAAAGTTAATAAAAACAAAAAATTAAGAACTACCTAATTTGACAATAAAGGCACCTGAATATTGATGTTGAATCTTTCGCAACAAATGTTCAGCTTCAATTTTATGTTTGAAATTTCCGACAATCAATTTAAATCTAGGATTAGAATAAATAATAGTAGCTTCAACTTCTGGATAAAGAGTAATAAACTCCCTGTACATACGCTCTACCTCCTCCTTTTCTCCATTTTTCAACTGAATTGAAAAGTTATTGTAAAGAGAAAACTGATTATTTTGCTTCATCTTTCTATCGACAAGTTGATCGATAACTTCTTGAGATTTGTTTGGAATAACAGTTGTTTGACTAAAAGATTTTGTTTGAAAAAAAACTGTTAAAAAAAACACAACAAAAAGACTAGTACTTCTTAAATTATTCATAATGAGTAAAATTTACAACAAAATTAAAAAAAATATGCGAATTCGCAAGCCAACACTTTATTTAGAATTGTTATAAATTGTATTTTACAGTTTATTAAGCTTTAATTAGTGCTTCTATTGTTGTATTTTTGTCGGAGTTTATAAAAAGGGTAAAGTATGTTTTATGGTCAAAACCGAGCAGAAATACCGAAATAAATTTAGTTGATAATCATTCTTAACTATGAAAAAAGTGGGTAACCATACTTCGTTTTCAAGGATTCTTTTCTTGTGTTTAGCATTCATGCTAACCTTCTCATCGGTGTCTTTTGCACAGGACGCTGCAAAAGGTAGAGAGTTATTTAATTCACAATGTGCTGCTTGTCATAAAATGGACGCCGCTGCTACAGGCCCTGCTCTAAGGGGCATGGCAGACCGTTATGACGTCGATTGGCTACATAGGTGGATTAAAGACAGCCCCGGCATGATTAAATCCGGTGACGCTACGGCTGTAAAATTATTCAACGATTGGAACAAGGTTCCGATGAACGCTTTCCCAAACCTTTCTGAAGAAGATATCGATAATATTATCGCATATACTTCGGAGCCAAAACCTGAGCCAACAGTTGCTGTCACTCCAGGAGGAGCTTCAAACGCGGGCGGATCAGGAGGAGTTCCTGAAATGGTTATTTTAGGTGGATTGGTCATTGTTTTAGGAATGCTTGTAATCATGCTCATCTTAGTAAGAAGAGTATTGAATAAAATCGCTGACAAACACGACCTAAATATACGTGAACAACAAACTTTGCCCATCTGGAAGGCTTTTGTAAAAAATCAGTTCTTGGTTGTTACATCTGTACTTTTCCTATTGTTGACCGGTGCTTACTTTGCATTTGGATACATGATGCAAATTGGAGTTGATCAAGGCTACGAGCCAATTCAGCCAATTCATTTCTCGCACAAAATCCACGCAGGTGAGAACGGAATCGACTGTAAATATTGTCACTCTTCTGCAAGAACTTCAAAAACTTCAGGTATCCCTTCTATGAGCGTTTGTATGAACTGTCATAAAAACATCACAGAATTCACAGGCAGCGAAGATTCATTATATGTAGATTACAGTAAAGAATTCTATACCGCAGAAATCCAAAAAATATACGAAGCAGTTGGCTGGGATCCAGCAACACAGTCCTATACTGGAGAAGAAAAACCAGTGAAATGGGTGCGAATTCACAACTTACCTGACTTTGTTTACTTTAACCACTCTCAACACGTAACTGTTGCAGGATTAGAGTGTCAAACATGTCACGGAAAAGTGGAATCTATGGAAATTATGAGCCAACATTCACCTCTAACCATGGGATGGTGTGTGGAGTGTCACCGCGAAACAGAAGTAAACGTTCAAAACAACGAATACTACGCGAAAATACACGAAGAATTGTCTAAAAAATACGGTGTTGAGAAATTGACAGCAGCTCATTTAGGCGGTTTAGAGTGTGGTAAATGTCACTATTAATAATAATTTAAGAAGCTAATATATATATACAATGGCATCAAACAAAAAATACTGGAAAAGTGTTGAGGAGCTTAACGAGAACAGTTCTATTGTTGAGAGGCTAAGGATAAAAACGCTTTGTCTTCTTCATCAACAACTCGTAGAGACTTTTTGAAATACGTTGGTTTCTCAACAGCTGCAGCTTCTTTAGCAGCTTGTGAAGGACCGGTTAAAAAGTCGATTCCTTATGTATTCCAACCGGAAGAAATCGTTCCCGGTGTTGCGGATTACTATGCAACTACCATTGCAGATGGTTTTGACTTCGTCAATGTGTTGATCAAAACACGCGAGGGTCGCCCAATCAAAGTAGAAAACAACTTTATGGAAAATGCGTTGACAGGTGCAAACGCACGTGTACACGCTTCCGTATTGTCTCTGTACGATAGTTTACGATTAAAACAACCAAAAATAGAAGGTAAAGCTGCCACTTGGGCTGAGGTAGATCGCAAAATTAAAGGCAGTTTATCACAAGCAAACGGTAAAATTGTTTTATTGACGAATACAACGGCATCGCCGTCCACTCATAAATTAATCAAGGAATTCCAAGAAGCTTATCCTGGTGCTAAACACATCACCTATGATGCTGTGAGTTCCGATGCTGCTTTGGATGCCTATGAACAAGCTTATGGCGAACGCGCTTTAGCTGACTACAACTTTGGCAAAGCTGACGTTATCGTTTCTGTGGGTGCCGACTTCTTAGGCGATTGGCAAGGGGGCGGTTATGACAGTGAGTATGCTAAAGGACGTGTTCCTAAAAACGGAAAAATGTCTAAGCACATCCAAATAGAGGCTAATATGTCTTTGTCTGGCGCAAATGCAGACAAGCGTATCCCTTTAACAGTAGCTGAACAAAAATTAGCTTTGGTAAAAATATACAACATCATCACAGGAAATGCAACAAATGTTGCGGCAACTGCTGCTGATGCAGAGGTTATCAAAGCTGCTCAACAACTGAAATCTGCCGGCACAAAAGGTGTCTTGGTTTCAGGCTTGGACGATGTAAATGCGCAACTGTTGGTATTTGCCATCAACGAAGCATTGAGTTCTAATGCTTTTAACCCGGCACAACCTAAATATGTACGCAGTGGAAACAATAAACAAGTTTCACAATTGATAAAAGACATGAATGCTGGCACTGTTCACACCTTGATAATGAGCGATGTGAACCCGGTTTATTCATTATATGAGGGAGCTGCTTTTGCAGAAGGATTAAAAAAGGTTAAATTATCGGTTGCATTCTCTCAACGCGAAGATGAAACCGCTTCCCTAACTCATATCGCTGCCGCTGCTCCACACTATCTGGAGTCATGGGCAGATGTCCAAATGAAAAAAGGACACTATTCAATAACACAGCCTACAATTCGTCCTTTATTCAATACAAAACAATTCCAAGAAAGCCTAATGTCATGGTTGGGTAAATCAGAATCTTACTATGATTACATCAAAACCAACGGTGTGGAATATACCAATGGTAAAACATGGAATCAATTGGTGCATGATGGTTTCTCGGCTATAGAAATAGAAGGAAGTTTAAGTGCAACTGCTGATTTTGGCGTTGCTGCAACAACACTGGCTTCAACCAAAAAAGCGCCTGGATTGGAATTAGTCCTATACACAAAAACCGGTATGGGCGACGGACAACAAGCCAATAACCCTTGGTTACAGGAATTTCCTGATCCACTTACTCGTGTATCATGGGACAACTACGTTACCGTATCAAGATTGGACGCTGAAGAATTAGGCATTAAAAACTACAACGTAGCAAACGGTGGCTTAAACGGCTCGTATGTTACTTTGAAAGTTGGAGATAAAGTTCTTGAAAATGTTCCTGCTTTTATCCAACCTGGACAAGCAAAAGGAACTGTTGGTTTAGCTTTTGGATACGGAAGAAATGCAGCTTTAAAAGAAGAAATGCAAGTGGGCGTTAATGCTTATGCATTATATAAAGACTTCAATAACACTCAAAGTGTGACTGTAGAGAAAGCATCAGGCGACCACGAATTTGCTTGTATTCAGCTACACAGCACTTTAATGGGTAGAGGTGACATAGTGAAAGATACAACTTTGGAGATTTTCAACACCCAAGATGTAAAAAAATGGAACGTGAAGCCAATGGTATCTATCGACCATCAAATGGTAGAAGCTGCTACTGTTGATATATGGGAGCCATTTGATCGTTCCGTTGGACACCACTTTAACCTTTCTATTGACCTGAATTCATGTACAGGTTGTGGAGCTTGTGTGATTGCTTGTCATGCAGAAAACAACGTACCTGTAGTAGGAAAAGACGAAGTTAGAAGATACCGTGACATGCATTGGTTACGTATTGATAGATATTATTCTTCTGAAGATACTTTTGCTGGAGATTTAGACACTAAAAATCAAGCAAAAGGTTTCACAGAAAATTATAAAATGTACAAGGACTTGGAGCATCCTGCAGACAATCCGCAAGTAGCCTTCCAGCCAGTAATGTGTCAACACTGTAACCACGCACCTTGTGAAACAGTTTGCCCTGTGGCAGCTACCTCACATGGTCGTCAAGGACAAAACCATATGGCATACAACCGTTGTGTGGGTACGCGTTATTGCGCAAACAACTGTCCATATAAAGTACGTCGCTTTAACTGGTTCTTGTATGCACAAAACCCTGCATTTGATTACAATATGAACGATGATTTAGGTCGTATGGTATTGAATCCTGATGTGAGTGTGCGTTCACGTGGAGTAATGGAAAAGTGTTCATTATGTATCCAAATGACTCAAGCTACAATATTAAAAGCAAAAAAAGAAGGAAGACAGGTCAATACCAACGAATTTGAAGTTGCGTGTTCGGCAGCGTGTTCTTCTGGAGCCATGGTATTTGGAGATGTTAATGACAAGGAATCTGAAGTTGCTAAATTGTATGAGGACGACAGAAGATATCATTTACTGGAGCATATTGGTACGCAACCAAATGTCTTCTACCATGTTAAAGTTAGAAATGTATAAGTAGAGTATTAATTAGAAACATTATATAAGGATTATGTCGTCACATTACGAAGCACCCATTAGAAAACCTTTAGTTCTTGGTGATAAAACTTATCACGATGTAACGGTAGATGTTGCTAGACCTGTAGAAACGCGTGCCAATAAGCAATGGTGGACAGTTTTCACAATTGCCTTAGCTGCATTCCTTTGGGGAGTTGGTTGTATTGTTTATACCATCACCACAGGTATTGGTACTTGGGGATTAAATAAAACAATTGGTTGGGCATGGGACATTACCAACTTTGTTTGGTGGGTAGGTATCGGTCACGCTGGTACACTTATTTCAGCCGTATTATTATTATTCCGACAAAAATGGAGAATGGCCATTAACCGTTCAGCGGAAGCAATGACCATTTTCTCGGTAGTTCAAGCAGGCTTGTTCCCTGTCATTCACATGGGGCGTCCTTGGTTGGCTTTTTGGGTACTACCTATGCCAAACCAATTCGGATCACTTTGGGTGAATTTTAACTCTCCATTATTGTGGGACGTATTTGCAATTTCGACCTATTTATCTGTGTCATTAGTTTTCTGGTGGACAGGTTTATTGCCAGACTTCGCTATGATACGAGACCGAGCTAATACTCCATTTGCAAAAAGAATATATTCAATCTTATCATTTGGATGGTCAGGACGTGCCAAGGATTGGCAACGTTTTGAAGAGGTGTCTTTGGTATTGGCTGGTTTAGCCACGCCATTGGTACTTTCTGTACACACCATTGTATCGTTTGACTTTGCTACATCAGTAATTCCAGGATGGCATACAACAATTCTACCTCCGTATTTCGTTGCTGGTGCTATCTTCTCTGGATTTGCTATGGTAAATACACTATTGATTATCATGCGTAAAGTAGTGAGTTTGGAAGAATACATCACGATTCAACACATCGAATTGATGAACATCATTATCATGATTACGGGATCAATAGTTGGTATTGCTTATATCAGTGAACTTTGGGTAGCATGGTATTCAGGAGTTGAATACGAACAATATGCTTTCCTAAACAGAGCCACAGGACCTTATTGGTGGGCTTACTGGGCGATGATGACTTGTAACGTAATTTCTCCACAAGTTATGTGGTTTAAAAAAATCCGCACATCAATCATGGCGTCCTTTATTATCTCCATTGTAGTAAATATCGGAATGTGGTTTGAGCGATTTGTAATTATTGCTACATCATTACACCGTGATTACCTACCTTCGGCGTGGGCGATGTTTCAACCTACGTTTGTTGATGCCGGATTTTATATTGGAACAATCGGATTCTTCTTTGTACTGTTCTTATTATATGCAAGAAGTTTCCCTGTAATTTCTCAAGCAGAGGTAAAAACAATTTTGAAAACATCTGGTAGCAATTACAAAAGACAGAGAGAAAACGAAAACGATTCACATAATCACTAATATATTATGAGTACAAAAGTTTTGCACGTATTATACAATGATGATGACATATTAATGGATGCAGTAAAAGCAACCCGCGAAGCTCATCACCATATTGAAGAGGTTTATACACCTTTTCCAGTACACGGCTTGGATAAAGCAATGGGATTAGCCCCCACACGCTTGGCAATCTGTTCATTTCTTTACGGATTATGTGGTTTGGCTTTCGCAACCTTCATGTTGAACTATATCATGATACAAGATTGGCCACAAGACATCGGTGGTAAACCAAGTTTCAGCTTCATTCAAAACATGCCGGCCTTCGTTCCGGTGATGTTCGAGATGACTGTATTCTTTGCCGCTCACTTGATGGTGATCACTTTTTATCTGAGAAGTAAATTATGGCCATTTAAAAAAGCCGAAAACCCTGATGTAAGAACAACAGACGACCACTTTTTAATGGAAGTGGAATTAAAAGGAGACGAAGACGAAGCTGTAACATTCTTTAAAAATACTGGAGCAGTAGAAGTTAAAGTAATCGATAAACAATAGTAGTAGAATGAAGACTTTATATAAAATAGTTGCGTTAGTGGGCGTATCGACCATGGCTACCTCTTGTTTCAACAAAGAGAAACCAAACTATCAGTTATTTCCTGATATGTATGAGTCTGTTGCCTATGAAACTTATGCAGAATCCAACGCATTCAACAATGGAATTACAGCTCAAAAACCAGTAGAGGGTACCATACCTCGCGGATTTGAGCCTGATGAATATGACAACACACCGGAAGGTTTGGCACAGGCGAAACTTGAATTACTATCACCATTGCAAAACATTTCGGAAAGTGATTTAAACGAGGCGAAAGCTTTATACACCATTTATTGTGCAATATGCCACGGAGATAAAGGTGATGGAAAAGGTAATTTAGTTAAAAGAGAAAAATTTCTAGGAGTACCAAGCTATGCAGATCGGGAATTGACTGAAGGCGGTATCTACCACGTAATTACTCATGGATTGAATTCAATGGGACCACACAAAAACCAAATGTCACAACATGAAAGATGGTTGGTTACTCATTATGTGATTAAACTGAATTCTGAATTATAATTGTAAAACTTATTTGAAAAGTTTAGATATGTACACATTTTCAAGCAAATTAAAAACCTTTTCGTTTGTATTAATGGCTCTGGGTATCATAGGAATTCTTTATGGGTTTCTTACTACACCAAAAACCGTTGACGAGGTTGAAGTAATTTTAACGGAACAGCACCATCACGGTGCTCATGAGACACAGGCTGCCTCACATGAAACAGTTGATGACGGTGCTCACCAAAAACATTTGGAACACGTATTGCATCAAATGCAAAACAAACCTTGGGCCGCAGTTTACGTAGGATGTATTTTCTTTATGTTGGTATCCTTGGGTGTTTTTACATTCCACCAAATCCAATACGCTGCCTCAGCAGGGTGGTCGCCAGTATTATTCAGAGTAATGGAAGGTCTTTCAACTTACTTACTACCAGGCTCCATTTTGTTTTTTATCCTTTTACTAATCAGCTCCGCTGAAATCAACCATTTGTTTATCTGGATGGACGAAAGCGTGGTGGCCGAAGATCCAATTATTCAGGGTAAAACAGCTTATTTAAACATTCCATTCTTCTTGATAAGAGCTGTTATATTTTTGGCTGGATGGAACATCTTTAGATATTTATCTCGCAAAAACTCACTCGCATTAGACGAATCGGGGGATTTAAATTTCTACAAAAAGAACTTTAAGTTGGCATCAGGTTACTTGGTATTCTTCATCGTGACAGAATCAATTATGTCATGGGACTGGATCATGTCGATGGAAACACACTGGTACTCTACCCTATTTGGATGGTATGTTTTTGCATCGTTCTTTGTAACAGCAATTACAGTTATTGCCTTGGCAACATTATACTTGAAAAGCAGAGGTTACTTGGAATACGTTAACGACTCACATATTCACGATTTAGCTAAATACATGTTTGGTTTATCTATTTTCTGGACGTACTTGTGGTTCTCTCAATTCATGCTACAATGGTACTCAAACATTCCAGAAGAAGTTACCTATTTCATATTCCGTATCGAAGAGTACAATACTTTATTCTTTGGAATGCTTGTATTGAACTTTTTATTGCCAGTATTGATACTTCTAAACACAGATTTCAAGCGTCTGTCTTGGATTATCATTATGGCAGGTATCCTGATCATTGTAGGACACTATATAGATTTCTTCGTAATGGTTATGCCAGGTACTGTAGGAGCATCATGGTTTATCGGAGCGGCTGAGATTGGTTCCATTCTATTCTTCGGAGGCTTGTTTATCTTTACAGGCTTCTCTGCAATGGCAAAGGCACCTTTGATGGTGAAAAACAATCCATTGATGGAAGAAAGTAAACATTTTCAATATTAATATTTAAAGTAATAAACAAATGACGGGTTTATTAACAATAGTTATTGTAGCATTGTTGGGAATTGCAATTTGGCAATTGACTAAAATCTTTGATTTAACGCAAAGTAAATATCAACCAGGGCAAGAGTACTTGTCCGAAGTAGCTACAGATAAAGACAACAACATCAACGGATACTTGATGTTTGGATTCTTGGCATTCATTTACATACTCACCATCTACTCATGTGTGAAATGGGGCTATATGCCATTACTAAGTGACTCTGCCTCTGAACACGGAAAAGACGTGGACACTTTAATGTGGATCACCTTAGCTGTTATCTTTTTCGTACAAACAATTACACAGTTTGTGTTGCATTATTTTGCATTCATCTACCGTGGTAAAAAAGACAGAAAAGCCGTATTCTACGCAGAAAACGATAAATTGGAATTCATCTGGACCATCATCCCCGTGATTGTTTTATCAGGTTTAATCCTCTATGGATTGTATGTATGGAACAACATCATGAACTATGATGAAGAGGAAGACGTATTGTATGTAGAAGTTTATGCAAAACAATTTGGGTGGGATTTCCGATACGGTGGCGATGACAACGTTTTGGGCAAAGCAAACGTACGCTTTATCGAAGGCATCAACGTTGTAGGTGTTGATATGTCAGATCCAAATGCGCAAGACGACGTGATGTCTAAAGAACTTCGTTTGCCTGTAGGTAAAAAAGTAGTAATGAAAATGCGCTCTCAAGACGTATTACACTCTGCTTACTTTCCTCACTTCCGCGCACAAATGAACACAGTTCCTGGAATGGTGACACAATTTATTATGACTCCTTCAGTAACAACAGTTGAAATGAGAGAACGCGAAAATATCATTGACAAGGTTAACAAAATCAATGAAGCACGTCACAACAGAAGTAGAGATTTAATTGCAAAAGGTGAAGAGGGATTGGAACCTTATGCATTTGATTATGTATTGTTGTGTAACAAAATTTGCGGACGTTCACATTACAATATGCAAGCAAAAGTAATTGTAGAAACTCCAGAGGAATTTGAAAGCTGGTTGAAAGAACAACCAAGATTAGGTCAACAAGTTGCCGATGAAAAAGCAACTACGACAACTCCTGAAGTTGAGATTGAGATTCAAACTCCAGATACAGAAATTGTAGTGGATTCAACTGCAATAGTTGCCCAAATAATTAAATAATTTGTTTTTTATCAATAAAAATTATTAATATGTCAGCATTAGGACACGAATTAACTCACGATCATGCACATGATCATCATCATAAAGAGACTTTTATCACAAAGTACATCTTTAGTACCGATCACAAAATGATTGCCAAACAATTCCTAATTACGGGAGTTATTATGGGAGTCATTGGTATTGTGATGTCATTATTATTCCGTATTCAAATCGCGTGGCCAGAAGAATCTTTCAGAATTTTCTCATGGCTTTTGGGAGACGAATTTGCTCCTGGTGGTGTGATGCGAAATGATATTTATTTGGCATTAGTTACCATTCATGGAACCATCATGGTTTTCTTTGTATTGACCGCTGGACTATCAGGAACATTCTCAAATCTCTTGATTCCGCTACAATTAGGTGCAAGAGACATGGCATCAGGTTTCATCAACATGTTGTCATACTGGATATTCTTTATCTCATGCGTTATCATGCTATCTTCTTTGTTTGTTGAATCAGGCCCCGCATCAGCAGGATGGACTATTTATCCTCCTTTGTCAGCTGTACCTCAAGCCATTCCTGGCTCTGGTACTGGTATGACTTTGTGGTTGATTTCAATGGCATTGTTTATTGCACAGTCATTAATGGGATCATTGAACTACGTGGTTACTATCCTAAACCTTAGAACCAAAGGAATGACCATGACACGCATGCCGTTGACTATTTGGGCATTGTTTGTTACCGCTATTGTAGGTATCGTATCGTTCCCAGTTCTTTTATCAGCTGCACTATTGTTAATTATGGACAGAAGTTTCGGAACTTCGTTTTTCTTGTCCGATATTTATATTGCTGGAGAAGTACTCCACTACCAAGGAGGATCTCCAGTATTGTTTGAACACTTGTTCTGGTTCTTAGGTCACCCTGAAGTGTATTTGGTAATTCTTCCAGCGATGGGAATTACTTCTGAAGTAATCTCTTCAAATGCTCGTAAACCCATTTTTGGCTATCGTGCAATGATTACCTCTTTACTAGCAATTGCCTTCTTATCAACAATTGTTTGGGGCCACCATATGTTCGTTTCTGGAATGAACCCTTTCCTTGGTTCGGTGTTTACTTTTACTACCCTACTGATTGCAATTCCGTCGGCAGTAAAAGCTTTTAACTATATCACAACCCTTTGGAAAGGAAATTTGCAAATGAACACAGGTATGTTGTTTAGTATCGGTTTTGTATCTACGTTTATTGCTGGAGGTTTGACAGGTATTATATTAGGAGACTCTACATTGGATATCAACGTGCACGACACCTATTTCGTGGTAGCACACTTCCACTTAGTTATGGGTATCTCGGCTCTATACGGAATGTTTGCAGGAATTTATCATTGGTATCCAAAAATGTTTGGACGCATGATGAACAAAAATTTAGGCTATATCCACTTCTGGGTTACAGCAGTGTGTGCTTATGGTGTATTTTTACCGATGCACTTTATCGGTATGGCAGGTTTACCAAGACGTTATTACACCAACTCCGCATTCCCAATGTTTGACGATATGGTAGATGTGAATATCATCATTACATTGTTTGCATTGGTTGGAGCTGCTTTCCAAATCTTATTCTTGTGGAACTTCTTCTACAGTATGTTTTATGGTAAGAAAGCACCTCAAAACCCTTGGAGAGCTACTACTTTGGAATGGACAACACCAGTGGAACATATGCACGGAAACTGGCCAGGTGAAATTCCAGAAGTACATCGTTGGCCTTATGATTACTCAAAACCAGGCTATGAAGAAGACTTTGTACCGCAGACAACACCACTTAGAGAAGGTGAAAAAGATGGAGGACATCATTAATATACAAAAAAACGCTCGCACAATTTGTGCGAGCGTTTTTTTTATAGTCAGAGCATTATCGAATCTTGAAAAAATATCATTGGAAGACAAACCTGATCTGAAAGATTGAACCTAAGTATTCAATAAGAAAAAGAATACACAAAATGACTTTAAAACCTGAGTTCGATTATAAAATTGAAATTCATATTTCAATAAATGAGTGAATCCATCAAAAAGATGAAGTAGATTGCCATTTATTGGAAGGTTTATAAAAAAACACTTTCCGTTACTTGCGACTCTAATAATCAGTGATATGAATCCAAGAGAACAATCGAACTCTGGTGGATAGGATTCCCGCTATATTATATGGTACAAAAATCGGAATAATCGACCTTGATGAAATCGTTTAAAAATT
>Ga0209075_1001166_pt1 | contig 25151 bp, 25 predicted proteins | sample Stecom2011_FD_187523 | JGI IMG/M metagenome (GOLD analysis project Ga0209075, IMG submission 187523) | Agricultural soil microbial communities from Utah to study Nitrogen management - Steer compost 2011 (SPAdes) (version 2) | ecosystem: Environmental > Terrestrial > Soil > Agricultural land...
ATTTAGGAGTCTCGTATCCTTCTACTTGTGCCTTGATATTTTCGAAACCTAGATTTTCGAGATAGGCTACAGATTCTTTAATGAATTCTTTGCTTTCTTGTTGTATTTCTGAATTGACCATAGTGTCACAATATACGAATAACTTAAATAAATCTCGGTTAACAATTTGTTAAGAAGTATTCCTACTTTAAAATTTCAAGGTATCTCTTGCGATCTTTCAGTACGGCAATTGCCTCTTTTATCTCGGGATTGTGTTCTATTTGGTACGTGTACAACCCTTCGCGATAGAAATAACGCTTCACGATTTCGTCGGTTAACAGGGATTCTATTTCAATCCGTTTGTCGTTTAATGCCTTGTCCTTAGCACGGTTTAAAGCAGCCATTAATTGTGAATAGCCTTCCGATATTTCTTTGTTGATTTCTTCTTCCTCAGCGAGACTGAAACCTTCTGCAAATTTCTTTTCGGTTTCCGTTTCGTAATGAAAGTTATTCTGTTTTAAGAATTGTTGAAACTGATTGAAATCGGCATTGGTGAATTTAAACCTGCTTAAGTTCGATACGGTATTGGCGTAATAATATTGTGTGGCAAAATCAAAAATGGCATTGTCTTTTAACAGGGCTACCGTAATTGGGCTATATACACCCGAGGCCAATTCGATGTCGGGTTGAATTCCACCACCGTCGTAAACCGTGCGTCCGTTTTTGGTTTTAAAGGCGGTGTAATCTTCGGTTTCCCGTCTGATGGGATCGCCATTTTCATCGCGTTCGCCATAATCCAAGGCTTGAATACAACGACCACTCGGTGTGTAATAGCGTGAAATAGTTACTTTAAGCTGGGTTCCATACGTCAGTTTCAACGGGCGTTGCACCAATCCTTTTCCAAAGCTTCGCGCGCCGATGATGACCGCCCGATCTAAATCTTGAAGTCCTCCGGAGACAATCTCACTGGCGGAGGCACTGCGACCATTGATTAAAACGACTAAGGGAATTTCGGTATCGACCGGATCTTGGGTCGTGGTGTACACGCGATTGTATTTTTTAATTTCAGACTGCGTTGTGGTGATTACTTCGCCTTTATCGACAAAGAGGTTCACAATATTGATGGCTTCCGATAGCAGTCCGCCTGGATTTCCACGTAAGTCTAAAATAATTTTTTCCGCCCCTTGCGATTTTAAATCCAGCAGCGCCGATTTGGTTTCTTTGGTAGTTTTGGTGTTGAATGTAGACAGCACGATATATCCGATATCGCCATCAATCAAGGTATAAAACGGAACGGCATGGATATCAACCGCACCGCGTGTAATGGTGGCTGTCTGGGTTTTTCCTTGTCTTAAGTAGGTCACTGTTACTTCCGACCCAGGATTGCCTTTTAAGAGTTCCCCCGCATCGTCGTCGAAATCGGCAATTTTCACATCGCCAATTTTGATGATTTCATCGCCTGCCTTTAATCCGGCTAGATCGGCAGGAAAATCCTTGTAGGGTTCCATGACGATCAGTCGGTCTTTTTTGGTTTTGATGTTGGCGCCAATACCGGTATAATTTCCAGATTGCGAGATTCGGGCATCTTCTATTTGTTGCTCATTCCAATAAACAGTGTAAGGATCCAGATCTTCCAACATTCCTTTAATGGCTTTGTCCATAAGGGTTGCTGGCGTAATTTCATCCACATAATTCATATTCAATTCCTTGAACATTGTGGTGAATATTTCAAGCTGTTTGGCAATTTCAAAAAAGTTATTTTTAAAACTGACCGTAGTGAAAAAAATACCTACAGCGATAACGGGTAGTAAAATTCGTTTTTTCATAATCCAAAGAATTTTGTGCATTTATAGCATGGGCTTGCTTGTGATACTAACGGTTTTTTAGATGATTTTATCTTTAAAAACCATTATTTTTTTTGACCGCTTAATTTTTTTAACAACAAGACCATCGATTTTTCCAATGCGGAATATTTTGGTTTTTCTTTTCCGATAAAGAGAAAGAGCATCGCATAATTTTGTTCCGTATGGTTGTGGAGTATGGATTTGTTCAACCGATATGCCTCGCGAATTTGTCGTTTTATCCGATTGCGATCCACAGCATGTTTATAGTTTCGTTTCGGCACTGAAAATGCTGCTTGATGAATCTTTTCGTGTGGAACAAAAAATACTTTCAGCGGATATTGGGTATAGGATTTTCTGTCCGAAAATAGTTTGTCTATTGTTTTGCGGCTCTTGAGTTTCTCCTGTTTTGGAAATCGATAGTTCACACGGTAAAGATATTAAAAAGAAAGACCTTGTAAATTAAAAATCCACAAGGTCTTTTGATGAGAACTAAAAAGAAATTATTCTTCCTCCGAAATGTTGTTGTCCGATTCCCAAATGTTGTTGTCCCAGTTGACATCGGCCATACGTTGTGTGGCATCGATAATAATGCCATTGACTTTTTTCCCTTTATCGATTTCAAAAGAATAGGTCGGATATGCCCAAGCCCAGTCTTCTAATGTTGTTCTTTCGATATTGGTGTATGGATTGGGTTTTTCGCCCCAAGTCATACGAAGTGGAATATAGAATAGATCCATCGAACCGTCTTCGTAAGAAACATAGACATCCAGAGGCATTGGCATTAGGCCAATTCGTTCTAACGTGACGGTTGTCTTGTGACTATCTTCAGTTTCAACACTTTTAATTCCGTAATCGATGGTATTGGTCGTTTGGGTCCAATCGGTTAGATACCACATCAATTCAAATCCAGAAACCTTTTCTGCTGTACGGATAAAATCGGTTGGTGTGGGGTGTGTGAATTTAAAGTCTTCGTAAAAGCGTTTTAGTGTTTTCGACAGGTTTTCGTGCCCGATGATATATCCTAATTGATTTAAGAACACCGAACCTTTGCTATAAGCGTTTACACTATACGCGCGGTTGTTATCGTATCTATCGGCATGTGTCGACATGGGTTGCTCCTCTCCGCTGGCGGCTTGAAAATAATAACTTCGATAGGAACCGGAGTGTGGATTATCTTTGTTTTGATCCATAACGACGTTCATCGCTTCATCGGCGATAAAAACTGTAAATCCTTCGTCCATCCAGGGGTATTTGCTCTCATTGGATGCCAGGACAAATTGGAACCAATTGTGGGCTAATTCGTGGGCAGTTACGCCTACCAAGCTGCCAAATTCGCGTTCGCCTGTAATCATCGTACACATGGCATACTCCATACCCCCGTCGCCACCTTGGATGACTGAATACTGTTCGTATGGATACTCGCCAACGTGTTCGTTGAAAAACTCCATCAAAGCAGCTGTTTTAGGCTGTAGATTTTTCCAGTTTTCTGCAATTTCAGGATCGTCTTTATAAAAGAAATGTAGGGTAACGCCATTGGGCCCAGGATAGGTGTCGTGGATGTAGTTGTCGTCGGCAGCCCACGCAAAATCGTGAACGTCGGGTGCTAAGAAATGCCAAGTGTATTTGCCTTTATTAGGCTTCATCCATTTCTGACCTGGTGCCGTGTATCCGTGTCCGACTTCAGCAGGATTTTGTAAATATCCCGTTCCGCCGATGGTATAGGCTGCATCGATGGTGATTTTGACCTCATAATTCCCCCAAACACTGTAGAATTCGCGACCGATATACGGGTCAGCGTGCCATCCTTCAAAATCGTAGGCTGCAATTTTCGGAAACCATTGTGTCATCGTATAAGCAACACCCTCGGCATTATCTCGACCCGATCTTCTGATTTGTACGGGAACCTGCGCATCCCATTCCATATAGAATGCGGTTGTTTCTCCTGGAAGAATGGGTTCGTTTAGGTCAACTTTCATCACGGTTCCTTTAATCGTGTATTGAAGTGGTTTCCCGTTTTGATTAAAAGTTGTTGGTTTTATATATCCAATTTCATCTGGATTTAATTTCGAGATCCGGTCTGCTACACGTCTATCGGGATCGCGAATGGTCAAGGACCGTACGTCCATTTCGCTTCCGGGTTGGAACGCGTTAAAATAAAGGTGATAGAAAACCGAGCTCAAGGTATCGGGGGAATTGTTTGTGTATTTTAATTCTTGTTTTCCTTGATACTGGTGGTTTTTTACATCCATTTGGATGTCCATTTTATAATCTACTTCTTGCTGCCAATAAGACGTATTTTGTGCAAATCCTGAAATGGAGGATAGTAGTAAAAGGGATAAAAAAGCCGCAAAAAATGCGGCATTTAATTTTGTTGTCATTGTTTAGATACTTTTTCTGCCATCAATAAGGCGTTATATAAATTTACAATTTTTCCTGACTTTGAGATGTTTCTAAAGTTATCTCTGTGTGAAGGATCTCCTCCGAGGATTACTTCAACATTCGGAGAAATTCCACTGTCGAGGATAATTTGTTTCACTTGTGGTGCGGTGAGGTTTGGAAATAATGAACGAATCATTGCCGCCACGCCTGCAACGTTTGGAGCTGCCATAGAGGTTCCGCTCAAAAACTCGTATGAGTTCAACGGTGTTGGCGCATAAATTCTAACGCCTGGCGCAAATACATCGACGTTTATTTTGCCGTAATTAGAAAAGGTAGCAATCATATTTTCGCCGTACGTTGGGTTAAGTGCGCCTACGGTGATAAATGAATCACAGATCTCTTCACCGTTGTCAACTTGGTCGTTTGGAAATACATTGACGGTGTCTAAATCAAATCCGTCGTTTCCTGCAGCATTGACAATAAGCACGTCGTTTTGTGCTGCATAACGAATAGCGTCGTAAACCCACTCAGCATTTGGCGAATAATATTTTCCAAAGCTTGTGTTTAGCACCGTTGCACCATTATCTACGGCATAGCGAATGGCTAAAGCAACGTCTTTGTCGTACTCGTCCCCGTCTGGTACGGCACGAACCGCCATAATTTTCACGTTATTGGCAACGCCATTCACGCCTAAGCCGTTATTTCTTTCCGCTGCAATAATTCCAGCAACGTGGGTTCCGTGTTTTGCGTTTTCACCTGTTTCATCGATGCTCATGACATTGTTGTCTCCGTAATACTTGTCCGTAATGTCTTTTGGATCGTCACCGATGATGGCTCTAAAGTCTTCTTCAGTATTAAAGTGGTAATCCATCCGACTTTGGAAATAATCGATTCCGCGCTGCATTTGCTTGATTACTTCGGATACAGAATCTTCAAAATGCAACATTTGCGAAAGCATGTCGATTTGATTTTGCTGTTCCATTGTTGGATTTTCGATGTTCTCCATATCTTCGACGGTGTAGTCTTCTTTTCCGATCAAATCAACCATCGCATCGTTTGCAGGCTTTATTTGCGAAAGCATCATTTTATATTGGAAAAGATTTGTTTGGGTTTCATTTTTCTCCTTTTCAAATTCAGCTTTGGCTTTTTGATATAATTTGTAGGCTTCTTCGTGTTTTGCGATCATAGCCTCGGCATTGTCACCTTCAAACTTAGGTTCCCACTCGCGAACGATTCTTACGAATTCCATGTTGTCTCCCAACATATCGCCGAGGAAGTTCCATCCGTGAACGTCATCGATGTATCCGTTGTTATCATCGTCGATTCCATTTCCGGGAATTTCTCCGGGATTGACCCACAGGACATTTACTAAATCTTCGTGTTCTATATCGAGACCACTATCTATCACACCGACAATGACTGTTTCTCCTTTTCGGTTTCTGATAAGTTCCTCATAAGCTCGGTCTACGCTCATTCCAGGAACGGTGTCTTTCACCATATCGAGTGAAGACCAATTTTTTAATTCATCGTCAGTAAGTGACGCATTTTTTGTTGGAAAAATACCGGCATTGTCAATAGGCGTACCTACAATTGCCGAACTCCCACAACTCACCAAGATGGTCGAGAGAGCCAATGCGAAAATAGAAGTTTTGATAATTCTCATTTTTTGAAAAGCATATTAGTTAAAAAAATCACTCAAAGTTATCGTTTCATTGAGACGAACGCCTTTTTCCGTGTGTTTTACGGTTATGATGTGGTTGTGGGCATCGTGTTCTAAAAACAGGTAATAATTATGGGTTGCCGCCTGTTCCAGAAATTTTTCTTTCTCCGAAAGTGTCAACAGGGGTCGGGTGTCATATCCCATCACATACGGAAGGGGAATGTGGCCTGCAGTAGGCAATAAATCGGCTGCAAATACTAAAGTTTTCCCTTTGTAATGGATGTGGGGAATCATTTGTTTATCGGTATGCCCATCGACAAAAAGGATACCGAAATCCATTTCCTTTTTCTGCGCGAAATCCGTATCGGGTTGGTCGATAAATTTTAGCTGACCATTTTCTTGAATGGGAAGGATGTTTTCTTTTAAAAATGATGCCCGTTCGCGCGGATTGGGTTTCGTAGCCCACTCCCAGTGATCTTTGTTGCTCCAATACGTAGCATTTTTAAAAGCGGTTTCATAGCCCGTTCGGTCTTTGTTCCATTTCACGCTTCCACCACAATGGTCAAAATGAAGATGCGTCAAAAACACATCGGTGATGTCGTCTGGATGAAATCCGTGTTTTTTCAAGGAATCGTGCAGGTTATGATTGCCCCACGGATAATAATATCCGAAGAACTTTTCACTTTGTTTGTCGCCCATGCCGTTGTCGATAAGGGTGAGTCGATCACCATTTTCGATTAGCAGACATCGCAGAGCGAGATCGATCATATTTTTATCGTCAGCTGGATTGGTACGGGACCATAGTGTTTTTGGTACAACTCCAAACATAGCGCCGCCGTCAAGTTTGAAATTTCCCGCTTCGATAGGATATAATTTCATAAAAATTGGAATTAAGCTGCAAAATAGCAAAAGCGTTACATACAAGCGATTGAGAGTAATTTAATTATACTATTTTTAACAAATAATTAATAACGTTATTGCACAGAACATACTAATTAAATTTGCGTTACGTTTTAAACAAAAATATTCCTCAATGAAAAAATCATTATTAATTCTTTCAGCCTTCCTTAGTCTTTTTGTGATATCGTGTAAAAAAGACGATGGTGTGAGTTGTGTTACGTGTACTTCAGAGGCTACTACGGCTTTCGAACTCTGTAGGGAAAGTGATGGAAACGCATCGGTAAATGGCGAAAATACGAACACCCCTTACCACGTCTATTTAAGCGATTTAGAAGCGGAAGGGGTATTGTGTGTTCAATAATAACGAACCATAGATTCCAAATAGAAACCTATTCTTACTGTTTTATAAACTTTTCTGTGTGGGTATAGTTCGATGGGTATGCCCCTACCTGCAACAACAAAGGGCGCAATGAAAATTCGAAGTCTAAAGCTTCAACTTTTCCATCTTTACCCAAGTGAAACTGCATAAATTCTTCGCGTTGGGCTGGGTTTTTCCATACAGCTCGGAAGGTGTCGTAATGCCAATGTTCTAATGTCGCTTGTAGGTCATCCGTATCCCAGAAATGCAATACCAAATCCTTGCCTTCCTTTTTTACTTCAACTTTTCCATAACCTTGAGAATAATACGTACCGATGTATGCGTCTAACTGTAATGTTGGTTTGGTGTTTTTAACGCGTGCGTCGTGAATTTTTTTACGTTCTTCTGAAGCACGGTCATAGGCTCGCTGATAACCACTTAAGTAACGCGCACTCCAATCGGTATTGTTTTCACCGATAAAAGCATCCATCACCTGATAGGCCACTGCATTTCCGAGTCTGTTGAAGGTATTTCCTACGACAATGATTCCCAATTCAAGTTCAGGAACCAAGTACATCGCCGTGTTAAATCCGTCGGTTGCGCCACCGTGGGTCAACACGCGTTTTCCGTTGTAATCGAAAATGTTCCAACCAAAACCGTACGTAGCCTGCGATGCCATGGCATCGATTTGTCCACTTACCATTTGAGGTTTGTGGATTTCGTTCATTTGTTTTGGACTGATGATGGTTTTCCCGTTGTATTCACCTGGCGTTCCTAATTGCATCAACATCCACTTGTTCAGATCGTTAACAGATGCGTTGACACCTCCTGCCGGTCCGGCATTGTCCCAATTTCTTCGTGCGATAGGAACTACTTTTCCGTCAATTTCTTGATGTGGATACGCTTGGTTGTCGCCTTTTTTAAGTTGGGTGATACTGGTTGTAGTCGAATTCATTCCGAGCGGTTCGAAAAGGCGTTCTTTTAAAAAATCATCCCAAGTACGTCCGTCGGTATATTCGATAATCTGTCCTGCCAAAGAGTACATCACATTGTTATACACAAAGTTAGATCGGAAGGGTTTTTCAAAATCCATATAGCGCATTTGATAGAGCACTTCATCTCTCGAACTATGCGTCATATACTGCAATCTATTTCCTAAGATGCGTCCTAATCCAACACGGTGGATTAAGGCATCTCGAATCGTGATTTCGTCTGTAATCCACGGATCTTTCAGTTGAAACCAAGGAATGTGTGCGATAATCTTATCGTCCCAATCTATTTTTCCTTCATCCACTAAAATCCCTAAAGCGGCAGCGGTTATATTTTTACTCACCGATGCGATACTAAAAATAGTATTGGCGTCGACACGGTCGCCACTGCCCAATTGTTTTTCTCCAAAACCTTGGGCGAAAATCACCTTGCCGTCTTTAACGATTCCAACCGCCATTCCTGGGATTTTCCAATCTTGTCGGCCCGATTCTACCCAACTATCAAAGTCTTTGGGAAGTTGTTGGGCGGTGAGTGATGAGATCCATAGACTTACAAATAGAACAAGCGATAGCTTAGACCACTTTAAAAAATACTGTGACATAAAATTGAATTTTTATATAAGATACGTGCAAAAATAAAGGATTGCAGGCAATTGAATTTAAAAACGAAGAGATTTCAAATTCCCAAATAGGGCTTTTGAAATCTCTTCAATCGTGTTTTGATAATTTTAAAACGAATATGATGTTTTTAATCGTTCAGCTTCAGAACGGCTAAAAATGCTTCTTGTGGAATTTCAACACTTCCGATTTGGCGCATGCGTTTTTTTCCTTTTTTCTGTTTCTCAAGAAGTTTTCGTTTTCGGGAAATATCGCCACCATAACATTTTGCAGTAACGTCTTTTCTCAGTGCTTTAACCGTTTCTCGAGCGATAATTTTAGCGCCGATTGCGGCTTGGATCGGAATGTCGAACTGTTGTCTTGGAATCAGTTCTCTTAACTTTTCACAAATTCGTTTTCCAATGTCATAGGCATTGTCTCTGTGGAGTAGTGCTGAAAGTGCATCCACAGGACTTCCGTTCAACAACATATCCACTTTCACCAAGTGTGAAGGACGCATACCGATTGGTGAATAATCGAAAGAGGCATAACCTCTTGAAATAGTCTTTAATCGGTCGTAGAAGTCGAAAACGATTTCGGCCAATGGCATGTCGAATGTCAGTTCCACACGGTCTGTGGTCAGATAGACTTGGTTGGTAATTTCGCCTCGTTTTTCAATACACAACGACATTACGGGACCAACGTAATCGGATTTTGTAATAATAGTCGCCTTGATATAAGGTTCTTCTACTCGATCTAAAATCGATGGGTCTGGTAAATCAGATGGGTTATTGACCAAGACAGCAGTCTTTGGATCTTTGATGGTATACGCGTGATACGATACGTTTGGCACGGTTGTGATGACCGTCATATCGAACTCGCGCTCTAATCTTTCTTGGATAATTTCTAAATGGAGCATGCCTAAAAATCCACATCGAAATCCGAAACCAAGTGCTGCAGAGCTTTCTGGCGTATACACCAACGAGGCGTCGTTGAGCTGCAGTTTTTCCATAGAATATCGCAACTCTTCATAATCGTCGGTATCTACAGGATAGATTCCTGCAAAAACCATCGGTTTCACATCTTCGAAACCATCGATCATATTTTGGGTCGGATTTTTGGCATCCGTAATGGTGTCTCCAACTTTTACTTCCTTAGCTTCTTTGATTCCTGTGATTAAATAGCCCACATCGCCGCTTTTAATCGACTCTCTGGGGTATTGTTTTAATCGAAGTGTTCCCACTTCATCGGCAAAATAAGTCTTGCCCGTTGCCATAAATTTAATTTCTTGGCCTTTTTTGATCTCTCCGTTGATAACACGGAACAAGGTTTCGATACCGCGATACGGGTTATATACCGAATCGAAAATCAAGGCTTGAAGCGGTTCGTCCGGATTTCCTTTTGGCGCAGGAACACGTTTTATAATTGCCGCTAGAATATCGGTAACTCCAAATCCTGTCTTTCCACTGGCGGGAATAACCTCTTCGGGTTTGCATCCTAAAAGATCGACGATGTCGTCCGTAACCTCTTCAACATTTGCTGAGGGCAGATCGACTTTGTTTAGTACGGGAATAATTTCCAAGTCATTTTCAAGGGCCAAGTAGAGGTTCGAAATGGTTTGTGCTTGGATACTCTGTGCAGCATCCACGATGAGCAAAGCTCCTTCGCAGGCTGCAATAGACCGGGACACTTCGTAAGAAAAGTCAACGTGGCCCGGAGTATCGATAAGATTTAGGACATATTTTTCTCCTTCATATTCATAATCCATTTGGATGGCGTGGCTCTTGATCGTAATTCCCCGTTCACGTTCTAAATCCATACTGTCCAATAGTTGCTCTTGTTTTTCGCGCTCCGTTACGGTTCCAGTAGCATCCAAAAGCCTGTCGGCTAGGGTACTTTTCCCGTGATCAATATGGGCAATAATGCAAAAATTGCGGATATTCTTCATGTAATTTCCTTCAGATATTTTAACCCACAAATATAGTGAAACTATGACTATTTAAGCAGTGTTTGTAAGAGAACCTCAAATTAGGCTTACAATAGCACATTCGCAGTTTTATCTGATTTTGAGGTTGAATTCTTATTGGACGCTATTTATTAAACGAAATAGTGTTGGATTGTTATTTTTTATAAATCGAGTTTTGAGTATTTGCCTGACAATAAATAAGATAATTTGTGGAACTGATGATTATTACTTTTTTTTTATAAATTGCCTTAATAACCAACTATAAATATTGATTTTTATGAAAAAAATATTGATAATCACAATATATACTGTCTTGGGAATACATTTGGCATCTGCCCAATACACCGCTGTTCCCGATCTGAATTTTGAGACGTATTTAGAAGACAACGGAATGGGAGATGGAATTCCCGGAAACGGATTGGTGCTCACGGCAAATATTGAGCATGTAACCATCCTCGAATTGCAGGGAAACATGGAGATTACCGATTTAACCGGAATTGAAGATTTTGCAGCGTTAGAAATTTTTTACTGTGCCTATAATCCTGTAACGGAAGTGGATTTATCGCAGAATCTGAATCTTACCCATACGGGTTTTACATTGTCTTACTTAACGTCGTTAGACTTATCCAACAATACCAAACTGGAATATTTAGCAGGAATGGAGAACCATAGCCTAACTAATGTGATTTTAAACAGCGCGTATCTCACTGAAATTGAACTTATGGAAAATGGCATAACCCATATTGACATCGAGAATTGTCCGGCTTTGGAGCGTTTAGAATTATTGAAAAGCTTGAATTTGTCTTCTTTGGATATTTCTAACAACCCCAATCTAAAAGTTCTTGGTGTTGCGTTCAATAATTTATACGAATTAGATATTTCCAATAACCCTTCATTGGAAGTCTTATATGTTAGTAATAATGCGAATCTAACCTCGTTGGATTTATCACAAAATCCTTTGCTCCAGAATTTCTTCGGCGATTATACTCCTTCCTTGACCGCTATTGATGTTCGAAATGGTAATAATGAATATATACAGGCTTTTTCTGCCAATCCGGCCGATAATTTACAATGTGTGTATGTCGATGATGCTTCGGCGCCGTATTTAGAAGATTGGCGTATTCCTGAAAATGCCCAATTTGCGAATAATGAACAGGAATGTACACCGCTTTCGGTAGCGGGATTTGAAAAAACTACTTTTCAGGTATATCCAAATCCTACGACAGATAATGTGAAGATTATTTCAAAGAGCGGAGGTTTCTATCGTGTTTATGCTGCAGAAGGAAAGGAGTTGGACTCAGGAAAAATAGATAAAGAAGTTCATATTATTTCCCTTTCAGACTACAGTTCGGGGTTGTATTATATTGAATTGACTTCGGATCATTTTAGAGAAATCAAAAAGGTAGTGAAAAACTAATTTCGTTGTGGATATGAGCTGAAAATTTCGAATTCGCGGATTAAATCACCTATAGAAATGAATTGAGTGGGATGTAATGCTCTATTTCTTAGAGGAGTTTTAAAGTGAATTTGATGTTCGTTCAAAATGATTCTATCGAGGCAACCTTCTTATTGAGTGATATTTACTAATTTTGCAAACTCAAAATCAAAAAAGATTGCTGAAAATAGGAAACATAGAACTGCCCGAATTTCCGTTGTTGCTCGCGCCCATGGAAGACGTGAGCGATCCGCCCTTTCGTGCTTTGTGCAAAGAACAAGGCGCCGATGTGGTCTATACCGAATTTGTTTCTTCGGAAGGATTGATTCGCAATGCCGCCAAGAGCATGATGAAGCTCGACATTTATGAAAAGGAGAGACCGGTGGGTATCCAGATTTTTGGTGCCGTGATGGAATCGATGCTTCAAACCATCGATATTGTCGCTGCAACAGGACCTGATATTATCGACATCAACTTTGGTTGTCCCGTAAAAAAAGTTGTGTGCAAAGGTGCAGGTGCAGGTATTTTAAAAGATATTGACTTGATGGTCAAACTCACCGAAGCGATGGTGAAACGCACCGATATCCCGATTACCGTAAAAACCCGATTGGGCTGGGATCAAGAATCGATTCGGATTGTTGAAGTAGCCGAACGCCTTCAGGATGTGGGTTGCAAAGCCATTTCCATCCACGGTAGAACTCGGGTACAGATGTATAAAGGCGACGCCGATTGGACGTTGATTTCCGAAGTGAAAAACAATCCACGGATGCACATTCCTGTTTTTGGGAATGGCGACGTCAACACGCCGGAACGCGCTGTTGAAATGCGCGATAAATACGGACTGGACGGTGCGATGATTGGTCGGGCGAGTATTGGTTATCCTTGGTTTTTTAGGGAAGTGAAACACTTTATTAAAACTGGAGAACATTTGGCGCCCCCAACGATGCAAGAGCGCGTTGATGCTGCGCGACGACATTTACAAATGGCCATTGATTGGAAGGGTGAAAAACTGGGCGTTCTAGAAACCCGCCGTCATTATACCAACTACTTTAAAGGCATTCCCAACTTTAAACAACATCGCATAAAAATGGTGACGAGCGATTCTTCAGACGATGTATTCCAAGCTTTTGATGAGGTTTTGGAATTGTTTGGCGACCATATCTTTGTCTGATGTTGGGTTATCCACAACGAAAAGTTAGACCTTTTTTATTATAGGTTCAAACAGTACTTCAAAAACCTACAACAGAGATTAGCGGCTTTCTTCAAATACTTTTTATATTTGAATTCACAAACAGAAACTATGCACACCTTAAAAATTATAAGTGCTACTTATATTACCCACGATGTAAAGCGCTTTGTTGTTGAAAAACCTGAAGATTATCATTATCGTCCCGGACAATCGGTAGAGATTTCAATTAATAAACCAAAATGGAAGGACAAAAAAAGGCCTTTTACTTTTACATCGCTTCAAGATTGGGATCATTTAGAGTTTGTCGTTAAAATATATGAAGACCACAAAGGAGTCACCCACAAAATGGCACGCTTAAAACCGGGAGACGAACTTATTTTGCACGAAGTTTTCGGAACGATTCAATATAAAGGTCCGGGTATCTTTTTGGCCGGTGGGACAGGAATTACACCATTCATCGCCATTTTCAGAGCGTTGCACGTAAGTGGAAATTTAAGGGGCGTCGCTTTGCTTTACTCTAATAAAACAAGAGACGACATTATTCTACACGACGAACTGACCGCCATTCTTGGGCCCGCCTACAAAAATGTTTTTACACGCGAAGGCGTCATCGGATTCCGCGAGCGCCGAATAGACCGCAAATTCTTAATTGAAAATATCGGAGGCTTCGATTATAAGTTTTACGTCTGTGGACCGAAAGAGTTCACCGTAGAAGTATCGGATGCCTTAATTAGTTTAGGGGCAGATCCAGAGTTTCTTATTGTTTAATTATTTGCGACTACGCGTCAGAATTTAAGAAACGGAGATAATAACCGTGATGTATTCAGTTTGATTCGATTTGAACTTAAAGACATAATCGCCAGGAATCGAAGGTTTGTAAATGTAGGTAATCGTAATTGTCTCCATCACTTGTAAACATTCACAACCTTCGTATTTAGCTTTTACTTCGATAATTCTGGTGTTCTCGTTTTGCTGTTGAATAAAATCGGCAAAATCACCACAACTATTGCGTACATCGAAACTGACTTCGATTTCTATGTCTTCGCCCACAACACCGTTTTCCGGAGCTTGTACATCAGTGACATAGGCAATTTCGAGTGCAGTGCAGTCGTTGGCTGAATCGTCTTTATCGCAGCTTAACATAGCGATGAATGCGAATAGCATAAAGAAGTATTTTTTCATAAGGAAAAAGTTAGATTACCAGTTTTTTTCGAACTCGGCTCGAGGCAATCCACGAGGCGATAACTCCCAACACACCGATAGTAAGAAAGACAATGATTGCGTTAAAAGCTTCTAATTTAACGGGATAAGGAAGGGTTCTTGTGATGTAGATAATGCTGTAGTTTAGTTGCAGGACAACGGCAATAATGCCCAAAATAATTCCAAGAATTCCTCCTAAAACCGTCATCAATGTGCCTTGAAGGAAGAAAATCCTGCGAATTTCTTTTAGCGTAGCACCCATATTGTGAAGCGTCTTGATGTTTTTGCGTTTATCCAAGATCATAATAATAATGGAGCCAATGACATTAAAGAGTGCAATGATCAATACCAATGTAAAAATAAGATAAACCGCAATATTTTCGGTATTCAACATTTTGTACAATGCATCGTTCTGTTGTATGCGATTTTTCAAGATAATTTCTTCTGGGAATATTTTTTCAATCTCGCTCCGCACGAATTCCTCCGATGCGGTTGGCGTAAGTTTTATCTCCAATGAAGAAACGACATTGTCGTCTAAAGACAACAAGTCTTTTGCAAATTCAAAATCGGAAAACAGATATTTTGCATCCAAATCTTCATTCACTTGATACACTCCGGAGGCAATGACGCTTTTTTGGTTGAAGGCTTTCGATGGATCCATTACATTAATCTGCCCTGTTCCTGGTCGGGGCACAAAAATCTCGATAGGAGCGCTGTAGTCACGCACACCCATGGAAAGTTTGGCAATGGTAGACAAACCAACGACCACTTCGTGTTCTCCTGGAACAAACCATTCGCCGTAAAACATGATACTGTCTAACACGGTGACATTTCCATATAAGGAGTCCACACCTTTGATATAGGCAATGTGATTCTTTCCTTTGTAGTGAATGAAAACCCGCTCTTCAATAATTTCAGAAACGGCTTCAACACCTGCTATACGTTGGAGCTGTTCTTTTTGTGTTGGCGAGAAGGCAATGGTCTTTCCTTTGTGAGGATAGACTTTTAAATCACTGTCGAAAACATTGGTAAACTGTAGGCTGAAATCTTTTAGTCCTGCAAATCCAGAGAGGACAATAAAAAGCGAAAAAGCACCGACTACAACGCCTATGGCAGCGATAATTGTAATGATGTTGATGGCATTATTGCTGCTTTTTGAAAACAAATACCGCTTGGCGATGTAAAGCGAAAACTTCACTTTAAGATTTTTTTCGTTTGGAAAGTATATCTGGGTTTTTAATTGGGTTTTTTTCTCCTTTCAGAGCCTTTTCTATTTTATCGATATACTCCAAAGAGTCATCGACATAAAAAACAAGATCGGGCATCTTCCGCAGTTGGTGTTTTGTCAGTTGGGCAATCTGATGTTTTATCTGTGGCTTGACCTTGTTCAATTCCTCGACAATAGCCTTGGCCTTATCGGCGGGAAATATACTAACGTACACTTTGGAAAGGGAGAGGTCTGTGCTTACGGTGACTTTACTCACAGAAATAATAATCCCTTGCTGGCCGCCTTCGCGGACCATATTCTGAAGCAGTTTGGCGAGGTCTTCTTGCAAAACTGCAGCTATTTTCTTCTGTCTGTTACTTTCTTCCATAGTACAAAAATAGAATATTAACTGCCATTATTCTTAAATCGGTGTAAAAACCTTCAAGGAGGTGGTCGATTTTGTAAAAGCCTTGTTTTTAATTCTTTGAGGTGTTTAGTGGCACTTGGAATATAAATCCGAACCGCTGTTGCCCGTTTATTTAGATGTCATATAAGATTAAGTTTGTATTTTTGTTCCTTGGAAAGAGTTCCGATTTAAAATCACACATGAAGAAAATAGAACATATCGGCATTGCCGTAAAGAATCTGACGGAAGCAAATACAGTCTATGAAGCACTTTTAAGGGTGCCGCCTTACAAAAGCGAAAGAGTGGAAAGTGAAGGGGTGGAAACTTCTTTTTTTAAATGTGGTGAAAGTAAAATCGAGTTGTTGGAAGCAACTAAACCTGACAGTCCGATAGCCAAGTTTATCGAAAGACGCGGCGAAGGAATACACCACATCGCTTTTGCAGTTGATGATATTGAAGCCGAAATAAAACGACTTAAAGAAGCTGGCTTCGTAGTATTGAACGAAACGCCAAAAGTAGGTGCAGACAATAAGTTGGTTGCCTTTCTTCACCCGAAGTCATCGTGCGGAGTTCTCGTTGAACTCTGTCAGGAAAATGATAATAATGAAAAATAGTTTTGTGTAATTTAGAAAGTAGGTTACATTTGCAAGCTGTTTATAGGTCCCATAGCTCAGCTGGTTAGAGCACTTGACTCATAATCAAGGGGTCCCTGGTTCAAGCCCAGGTGGGACCACTTTTTAACATTGTTTTCTGGAGCGCTCCTTTTTAATAGTCAAAGGATATTTCTGGGATTAGAAGTCTCTTGTTTTTAGAAAAATCATTAAATTAGTCACTCAAAAAACAATATCTCGCCGACAAGAATGACCAAATGATTCAAATGAAATTACTTCTTATTAAATTTATAGGTCTTATGATTCAGTCGGGGGGTAAAACACCGCCGCCACCGAAACTGTCCACACAAGACGGTTACCAACCAGAAACTGAATTGCCTATAGATGGTGAAATTTGGATATTATTGGTTATCGGATTGCTCTTTGGAATCTATATTCTTTACAGAAGTATGCAAGCTACAAATAAGGCTTCATAAGTTTGGCGACATACTTTCCAATGATGTCGAATTCTAAGTTTACTTTATCGCCTTCCTTTATTTCTTGAAAATTAGTGTGCTCATAGGTATAAGGGATGATGGCTACACTAAATTCTTGTTTTTTTGAATTTACCACTGTTAAGCTCACACCGTTAACCGTGATAGATCCTTTTTCCACCGTACTAAATTCAGGATGGTCATACGTAAAGGTAAAGATCCAACTGCCCTCGGCTTCTTTGACTTCACTGCAAATCGCAGTGCAATCCACATGGCCTTGAACAATATGGCCGTCCAACCGATCGCCCAATTTCATAGCGCGTTCTAAATTGACTAAAGAGCCTACTTTCAATCGGCTCAAGTTGGTTTTGTCTAAAGTTTCTTGGATGGCAGTTACGGTATAGGAGTTTTCTGTAAGGTCAACAACTGTAAGGCAAACCCCATCGTGCGAGACGCTCTGATCGATTTGAAGTTCAGGAGAAATAAGGCTTTTCACTTCGATGTGAAGATTCTCTCTATCCTGAGTTAATTTTTTTATTTCACCAACGGTTTCAATAATTCCTGTAAACATTGTAGCATTTCGTTACATTTGCAATGCAAAAATAACAATAATATAAAGCCACAGCTAATGAGTGCAGAGAATAAAATAGTGGTAGGAATTTCGGTAGGAGATATTAATGGAATCGGCGGGGAGATTATTCTTAAAGCTTTTCAAGATACTCGGATGCTAGATTTTTGCACCCCGGTTATCTTTGCATCCGTTCGACTGATATCTTTTTATAGAAAACACTTTTCGTTGGACGTCAAAGTTCACGGAATTGATAAAATTGAAGATGTCGTACAAAACCGCGTGAACGTTTTAAATGTTTGGAAAGAACATGTAGACATCGACTTTGGGGTTGAAAATGAAACAGGAGGCGCCTACGCTCTAAAATCATTAGAGGCTGCTGTCGATTCCTTAAAGAAAAATTTGATTGATGTATTGGTCACCGCACCCATCAACAAGACAAACATTCAATCCGAAAATTTCAAATTTCCGGGTCATACAGATTACTTAGCGAAAGAATTGGGCGGCAATAGTTTGATGCTCATGCTTTCGGGTAAGCTCCGAGTTGGTCTATTAACAGATCACGTGGCGCTTAAAGATGTGGTTTCGAAACTTTCGAAAGAGCTTATTGAGACTAAAATTACTACCATCCACAAGACTTTAGTCGCAGATTTTGGAATAATTAAACCAAAAATTGCTGTTTTGGGTATCAATCCACATACGGGCGATAGTGGGGTTATTGGATCTGAAGACGACACTTTGATGCGTCCAACATTAGAAAAAATCAGGAATAACGGAAAATTAGTCTTCGGTCCCTATGCTGCTGACAGCTTTTTTGGTTCTGAAAACTTTAAGAATTTCGATGCAATTATTGCTAGTTATCACGACCAAGGATTAATTCCTTTTAAGACACTTTCTTTTGGGAAAGGAGTCAATTTTACAGCGGGGCTAAATCGTGTTAGAACCTCGCCGGACCACGGAACGGCATTCGATATTGCAGGAAAAAATCAAGCAGATTTTGAGTCGTTTCGAGAGGCGGTTTACAGTGCTATTTCAATATTTAAAACCCGAAATGACCATCGCAAACTGACCGAGAATCCGTTAAAAACCAATCAAAGAAAACCAAGTTTTAAAAAGAAGTAGTAAACTTATTTTGCTATTGAAAATTATTTTTATCTTTGCACCCGCCTTATTCTGAAGGATAAGCAATTAAAAGAGGTGTGAAATTGGAGGAAATGAAAGAATATACAATTCCGTTTTCGGGGTTGAAGATAGGAGAACACCAGTTCGATTTTGATATTAAAAAACCGTTCTTTGAACATTTTGAGTACGAAGAATTTAACGATGTTTCTGTAGCGTTAGATGTTGTTCTAGAGAAAAAGAGCAATTGGTTAGAGTTTATATTAGACTATCAAGGGGTCGTAAACGTAGCTTGCGATGTTACCAACGAGCCTTATGATCAGCCTATTTCTGGACACTACAAGTTTGTTGTTAGATTTGGAGATACTTATGATGACGATAATGAGGATTTACTCATTATCCCCCACGGAAGTTTTGAAGTGAATATACAGCAATTTGTATATGAATCGATTGTGTTGGCAGTGCCATTACGGCGTGTTCATCCTGGGGTAGAAGATGGAACATTAGATAGTGAGATTCTCGATAAACTCGAGGAATTAAGACCCAATTTTTCTGAAAAAGAATTGGACAAAGAGTCGCACGACGACAAAATAGATCCCCGATGGGATTCATTAAAAAAATTATTAACGGATAAATAAATAAAGCAATGGCAACTCCCAAAAGAAGAACATCAAAGTCAAGAAGGGACAAAAGAAGAACGCATGTAAAGGCTACGGCCCCAACATTGGCGGTTGATCCAACAACTGGCGAATCGCATCTTTTCCACAGAGCACATTGGCACGAAGGAAAAATGTACTACCGCGGACAGGTTGTAATTGACGCTACCGTAGAAGAAGAAATCTAAAAAATATTCTATTCTGAATATTCTATGCCCCTAATCTATCAGGGGCATTTTTGTTTTTTTAAAATGATTGCTAGTCGATAACAGAGAAAATAAACTGTTTTTCTGATAAATTTTAGTAATTTCATTCTTTTTAAAATAAATTTGAATTTTCAGGAACCTTAATCCCCTTATATGAAAACGATATCGGCTGCAATTACTGCTGTGGGTGGATATGTGCCAGAATATGTGCTCACCAATAAAATCCTAGAGACCATGGTGGATACTAGCGATGAATGGATTACCACACGGACGGGCATCAAAGAACGAAGAATTTTAAAGGAAGAGGGCGCAGGAACTTCTTTTTTGGCTATAAAAGCGGCCAAAGATCTTTTGGCAAAAAGTAATACCGATCCTGCCGAAATCGATATGGTAATTTTGGCTACAGCAACACCCGACATGCCAGTCGCAGCAACAGGGGTTTATGTGGCTACCCAAATTGGCGCAGTAAATGCCTTTTCATACGATTTAGTGGCGGCGTGCTCAAGTTTCCTTTACGGTATGTCTACAGCAGCACGCTATGTTGAGTCTGGAAAATATAAAAAAGTTCTTTTGATCGGCGCAGATAAAATGTCGTCTATCATCGATTATACCGATAGAGCAACCTGTATTATTTTTGGCGATGGCGCGGGTGCCGTACTTTTTGAGCCAAACACCGATGGACTGGGCGTTCAAGACGAAATTTTGAGGTCGGACGGACAAGGAAGACCTTTTTTAAATATTGAAGCAGGTGGTTCTATTCTACCAGCTTCCGCTGAAACTGTAGCCAATAAACAACACTTCGTGAATCAAGAAGGAAAAACAGTGTTTAAGTTCGCAGTGTCGAATATGGCAGATGTATGCGAAAAATTGATGAAAGAAAATCAATTGGAAAGCGACGATGTAAACTGGCTCGTACCCCATCAGGCAAATAAGCGTATTATCGACGCAACGTCAAAACGTATGGGACTTCCAGACGAAAAAGTAATGATGAATATCCATAAATATGGAAACACCACATCCGGAACACTTCCGCTATGTTTGGTAGACTATGAAAAGCAACTCAATAAAGGAGACAATCTAATATTTGCTTCCTTTGGAGGAGGCTTCACGTGGGGTGCCGTTTATTTGAAATGGGCCTACGATGCAAAATAAATTTAATAACCCGAGAAGAATAATCCTTGTAATATGAATTTAAAAGACATTCAAAATCTAATCAAGTTTGTGGCAAAAAGTGGCGCCAGCGAAGTAAAACTTGAAACTGATGACATTAAGATCACCATTAAAACAGGGTCTGATGACGATAAAGACGCAACCTATTTCCAGCAAATGCCAGCAATGCCAGCAATGCCAGCTCAGATGCCAATGCAACAGATGCAACAACCTGCACAGCCTGTACAACAACAGGTTCAAGCAACCGAGCCAGCAGCTGAAGCAGAAGATTCTAAATACGTGACTATAAAATCGCCCATCATCGGAACATTTTATAGAAAACCATCACCAGATAAACCCGTATTTGTCGAGGTAGGCGATACCATTAAAACAGGCGATGTGCTGTGTATTATAGAAGCCATGAAACTGTTTAATGAAATAGAAAGTGAAGTGTCAGGTAAAATTGTAAAAGTGTTAGTCGACGACTCTTCTCCAGTTGAGTTTGACCAACCTTTATTCTTAGTTGACCCATCATAAAAATAACCAGCAATCTACAATAGACAGAATTCGCAATAACGAAATCTGTTTCGTGGATATATTTTTCAAGATTTGCTATGTTCAAAAAAATATTGATTGCTAATAGAGGTGAAATCGCCTTACGTATCATTCGCACGTGTCGTGAAATGGGCATTAAATCTGTAGCAGTATATTCTACTGCAGATGAAGATAGTCTTCACGTTCGATTTGCAGACGAAGCTGTTTGCATTGGTCCAGCGCCAAGCAATTTGAGCTACCTCAAAATGTCTAACATTATTGCAGCGGCCGAAATTACTAATGCCGATGCGATTCATCCCGGATATGGATTCTTAGCAGAAAACGCTAAGTTTTCAAGAATTTGCCAAGAACATAAGATTAAGTTCATTGGAGCTTCGCCCGAAATGATTGAAAAAATGGGGGACAAAGCAACCGCAAAGCTCACCATGCAAGCTGCAGGTGTGCCTACTATTCCTGGAAGCGATGGTATCATTGAAACCTATGAAGAATGCGAGAAATTAGCAGATGAAATAGGATATCCCGTAATGCTCAAAGCAACTGCCGGAGGAGGAGGAAAAGGGATGCGCGGAGTATTCGACAAAAAAAATCTTAAAAAAGCTTGGGATAGTGCACGACAAGAAGCAGCTGCAGCTTTTGGAAACGACAATATGTATCTGGAAAAACTCATCGAGGATCCAAGACATATCGAAATTCAAATTGTTGGAGACAGTACCGGGAAAGCATGTCACTTGAGCGAGCGCGATTGCTCGATCCAAAGACGCCATCAAAAACTGACAGAAGAAACACCCAGTCCGTTTATGACCAAGAAATTGCGTACGGAAATGGGAGAGGCCGCCGTTAGAGCTGCCGAATATATTAAATACGAAGGTGCAGGAACCATTGAGTTCTTAGTGGATAAGCATCGAAATTTCTATTTCATGGAAATGAATACGCGTATTCAGGTCGAACACCCAATTACCGAACAAGTAATCGATTACGACCTAATCCGCGAACAAATCCTTGTGGCAGCAGGAGTTCCCATTTCTGGAAAAAACTATACGCCGCAATTGCACGCGATAGAATGTAGAATTAATGCCGAAGATCCGTACAACGACTTCCGTCCGTCACCTGGGAAAATTACCGTTTTACACGCCCCAGGAGGTCACGGAGTTCGATTGGATACACACGTGTATGCAGGCTATACCATTCCACCGCACTACGATTCACTGATCGCGAAGTTGATCACAACCGCACAAACGCGAGAAGAAGCAATCAATAAAATGCGTAGAGCACTAGAGGAATTTGTTATCGAAGGCGTGAAGACGACCATTCCATTCCATAGACAGTTGATGGATAACCCCGATTATGTGTCGGGAAGCTACACCACGGCATTTATGGATACCTTTAAAATGAAAGAAGAAGTCGACGAGGACGAATGAGCACTAACCTCAAACGTTGAAACACGTTTCGATTGATAGGAAATTTAAGCACCAAAATCTTTTTTATGATTTTGGTGCTTTTTGCATTATAATAGAGAAGGAACATAAATTTCAAGAAACTTCCTTCCTATATTTGCTAAATATTAGAAGAATATGAATCTATCGTTTTGGGAAAGACAGACATGGCTCACAAACATCGACTTTGCTATTATTGGCAGTGGCATCGTCGGACTGAATTGTGCGTTGGCACTGCGGGAAAAGTATCCCAAGAGCAAGATTGTCATCTTTGAAAGGGGATTGCTTCCCAGTGGCGCTAGTACAAAAAATGCAGGATTTGCAAGCTATGGAAGTCTCTCGGAAATCGTTGAAGACCTAAAAACTCATTCCGAAGAAAAGGTCTTTAACCTTGTAAAAGATAGGGTAGTAGGACTGCAATTACTCCGAAAAACGATAGGAGATAAATCGATGGACTATCAAGAACATGGCGGTTATGAATTGTTCCTGCCAGAAGATTTTGAGCTTTACGAAACCATCATAGATAAAATTGATGCTGTCAATAAATTTTTGCATCCCATTTTTAAAGCCGATGTATTTTCGAAAAAAGCAAACCATTTCAACTTCAAAAATATCCAACCCAATTTAATCTTTAGCCGATTTGAGGGACAGATCAACACTGGGAAAATGATGCAGAGTTTGATCAAAAAAGCCGTTTCCAAGAATATTCTGATTCTAAACGGAACGGAAATCATGGAAATTTCAGACAACATAAATGCTGCTAGTTTGCAGGTTGCATCCGATGAAGAGGTTATAGCAAAAAAGGCTTTTATCGCAACAAATGGCTTTGCCAAACAGTTTTTATCGGAAAATATCAAACCTGCACGAGCACAAGTATTGATAACTAAACCCATTTCAAATCTGAAGCTGAAAGGAACTTTTCATTTTGATAAAGGCTATTATTATTTCAGGAATTTTGAAAATAGAGTGCTTTTTGGTGGCGGAAGAAACCTCGATTTTGAAGCGGAAGAAACTACCGAAATGAATTTGACATCAACCATCCAGAACCGATTGGAAACCTTGCTGGAAACGGTAATTCTTCCTGACCAAGAATTTGAAATAGAACAGCGATGGAGCGGTATTATGGGCGTAGGAGCGCAGAAAATCCCCATCGTAAAACCCATTTCAGACAACGTGTTTTGCGGAGTTAGATTGGGAGGTATTGGCATAGCCATTGGCAGCACAATCGGGAGGCAGTTGGCCGAATTTGTGTAAGTAAACAAAAAATTAAATATCACATAAAGTCAAAATCACTTGATAAAAAAGCTACTTAAGTTCATTTTTAAGTTGATGCTCTGGTTTGTTGGACTGACCGTATTATGGGTGTTGGTCTATAAATTCGTTCCCGTTCCTTATACGCCTTTAATGGCGATTCGGTCGATAGAGGGCGACGATCAATTTAAGCTTTCCCATAAATGGGTGCCTATGGAAAAAATATCGCCTCATCTTCAGCTGGCTGTTATTTGTGCCGAAGACCAACGGTTTGTGCACCACAACGGCTTCGATCGGGAAGCCATCGAAAAAGCAATTCAAAGCAATCGAGCGGGAAAAAGACTTCGAGGAGGAAGTTCGATTTCGCAGCAAACCGCAAAAAATGTTTTTTTATGGCCGGAGCGAAGTTGGGTAAGGAAGGGATTTGAAACGTATTTTACTTTCCTCATCGAAAACTTATGGTCTAAAGAGCGAATTTTAGAGGTATATTTAAACAGCATTGAAATGGGCGATGGTATTTTTGGAGCCCAAGCCGCTGCTGAATATTGGTTTGGTAAAACTGCACAAGACTTGTCGCAACAAAACGCGGCAGCGATTGCGGCAATATTGCCAAACCCGAGAAACTATCGGGCAAACCCGCCATCGCCATATATCTCGCGAAGAATCTCCTGGATCGTTCAGCAAATGCGTTATTACGGTCCTTTAAAATTCAATAACGATTAGAACAATCAACCTATGGATACGATATCTTTAAAAAAAGAACTGCTTCAATACTGTCAAGGGCAAGTTGAAAAACGTTATTCAAAAATCAAACAGAATATTGCAGACATTGACGGGTCGCTTATAGAAGAAGCGCAGCATTGCAAAGGCGACAGTTTAGACAATATCCGTGGGATGTTGCAAATTGATCGCGAGAATGCAGGAAAACAGCTAATGGAGATAGAGAAGCTTATGGAGCTATTGAAGAAAATTGACGTGCGATCAAGTTCCGACTATGTTCGTTTGGGAAGCTTGGTGCATA
>Ga0209075_1001167_pt1 | contig 25150 bp, 19 predicted proteins | sample Stecom2011_FD_187523 | JGI IMG/M metagenome (GOLD analysis project Ga0209075, IMG submission 187523) | Agricultural soil microbial communities from Utah to study Nitrogen management - Steer compost 2011 (SPAdes) (version 2) | ecosystem: Environmental > Terrestrial > Soil > Agricultural land...
CTACAATTCCATCATTCTCCATAAAGTCTAAATCATCTTCGTCTATTTCGAATACCCTGTCAAAGTAATGGTCGTCGTAACGCTCTCTGATGTTGTAAATCCCGCTGTACTCAGAATTTACAAACAAGATAACAGGTTGGTATTCTTGTATTTCAAAGTTAAGGTGTTTAGTGGCTTGTTGAATAAAAGCATCTCTGAAAAGAGTAGCAAAACCGTCATTTCCGGAATTTCGAAGTATAATTCGTTTAAAACTACTATAATTATAATCGTTAAAAAAAGAATGGTTAAATTTACTAACTCCATAATCTCCTTTAGCATATAATCTTATAGAGCGATTAGGCATGTGTCGGCTTCCGTTCCCGTGATTTCTAAGTCCTGCATTGTGATTTAGAATTTCAACTCCATTTTCGAAATAACTAAAATTAATCTCCAATTCAGAATCTCCGCCCGATGCCCAATAGTTTGCGTCTGTCCAAATATCTGCTTGTGCAGTAGGATTAGCAATCCTCCATTGGTCAAACAATTCTCCTGCTACATTAAGTCCGTATTCATAACTATAGTATTTATCTTCATCAAGATTTATACTGACAACGGGCAATGTGTATTTATCAGCCCCCTGAGGAGTAACAAAATAATTTCGTACTACAATATCACTGTATTCTGAATCTACTACGGCTCTTGCTTTTACAATAGTTCCTTTAAAAACAGGTGTTTGAGGAGGAAAATGTGTTTTTGTAAGAAAAGTTGTAGGTATGGCAGACGTTTTGTTAGGCTCATTACTTCGGTCTGTTATCTGAATCGGATTACTATACGTGAGCGTTTCAAAACTATTTTGCAAAAGACTTCCCAGCGGGTCTTCTGGATCTTGAGGATAGCTAATTTTATAATTATAAGTTACTCCTCCGATGTTGTCAAGATGAGGGTCGGAGCCATCTAAGGTGTAGATGATTAGGGCATCTGTGTCTGGATGAGAGATGGTTAATGTAAATTCATTCTCATAAAAACCTGATGTAGCCGATAGTACAGGAAGTTGAACTTCTTGTGCAATCAGAAAAAATGAGGACAATAAAAAAACTAAAAAAGTATAAGTTACTTTCATGTATATAAGTTTTTAAGTTAAAAAAATGCCTGAAATAGACCAACTTAGTAAGTGAACAAATATATATATCTAAAATAAATTTACCTATCTTAACCTTTAACTTAACATTTTTTATTAAAGTTAGGTTGTTAAATTGTTAATACTTTAGATAAATGACACTTTAGTGCAGTGTGTTATAGAAAAGCAATTTTTTTTGATAAAGAAGAAGTTTTTAAAAGACAGATACGGTAATAGTAAGATAAAAGCAGTAAAGGTCAGTTATACAATAACTATTAATACCCTAATTTCTCACGAACTCTTTTTAGCACGTCATTAGCTACTTTACTTGCTTTTTCGGCTCCTGCCAAAAGGATTTTTTCTACCTCATCAGGGTTATTAATGTAGTAATTGTATTTTTCTCTTTCAGTTTTGAATTTTTCTGTGATGAGTTCAAAAAGAGCTTGTTTTGCATGACCATAACCGTAATTTCCTCCTAGATAGTTTTGTGTCATCTTATCAATTTGATCTCCCGAAGCCAATAAGCGATACAAGGCGAAAACCTTACACGTGTTGGGGTTTTTCGGTTCTTCGAGCGGAGTGCTGTCTGTCTCAATGCTCATTATTTGTTTGCGTAATTTTTTATCATCCAGAAATATATCAATATAATTATTTCGGGATTTACTCATTTTTTGTCCGTCTGTTCCGGGAACAATCATCACATTTTCTTCGATTTTTGCCTGTGGAAGTACAAAGGTTTCTCCCATCTGGTGGTTGAACCTCGAAGCTACGTCACGGGTGATTTCTAAGTGTTGTAATTGGTCTTTCCCGACAGGTACAATTTCCGCACCATACAATAAAATATCAGCAGCCATAAGCATCGGGTAGGTAAATAATCCGGAATTGACATCTTCCAAATAATCTTGTTTATCTTTAAACGAATGAGCCAAAGTCAAACGCTGAAACGGAAAAAAACAACTCAAATACCACGAAAGCTCACAAGTCTGAGGTACATCGCTCTGACGATAAAACGTAACTCGATTTACATCTAATCCGCAAGCCAACCAAGTTGCTGCTACGCTTAAAGTGTTTTGTTTGAGCAATTCTGCATTTTTAATTTGTGTTGCCGAATGAAGGTTTGCAATAAACAAAAACAACTCATTTTCCGGATTGTTTGCCATTTTGATTGCGGGAAGAATCGCTCCTAACAAATTTCCTAAATGTGGTGTCCCTGTACTTTGAACTCCTGTTAATACTTTTGCCATTTCAAATAATTCAAATTCGTGCAAATTTAATTTATTTTGCACAGATATTCACTACTTTTGGAATTATGAAATTTTTAAAAGCACCTTTTCAGCTATTATACAGAGTTTGGTTCTATGTTTTGGTTGCCATTCCGATATTGGTTTTATTTCCTGTTTTATTAATTTCAATATCCAAAGAAAAATGGTATCCGTTTTTTTTCAGACTGGCCAGAATCTGGGCTAAAATCATTCTTTTTGGAATGGGGTTTATCGTTTCCGTAAAAAAAGAACAAAAATTAGAAAAAGGAAAAAGCTATATGTTGATATCCAATCACACTTCAATGACTGATGTTATGCTGATGCTTTACATAGTGAAGGACAATCCGTTTGTGTTTGTAGGAAAAAAGGAGTTGGCTAAAATTCCGATTTTTGGATTTTTCTACAAACGAACCTGCATTTTGGTTGATAGAGAAAGTTCCAAAAGCAGAAAGGAAGTCTTCGACCAAGCCCAAAATAAGTTAAGTCAAGGTTTGAGTATCTGTATTTTTCCCGAAGGAGGTGTTCCAGAGGATAGCTCTGTAGTTTTGGACGAGTTCAAAGATGGTGCTTTCCGATTAGCGATTGATCATCAAATTCCGATTGTTCCGATGAGTTTTTATGACAATAAAAAACGTTTTTCGTATAAATTTTTTAGCGGAAGTCCCGGAAAAATGAGGGCTAAAGTTCATAAATTCATCGAAACTCAAGGTAAAACCCAAAATGATAAAAAAGAAATTAAAACAGAATCCCGTCAGGTAATTTATAAAGAATTACTTATCGAAAAACAAAAGCTCCGCCATTGAGGCAGAGCTTTGTCTTGGGCAAAAAATCATTGAATTTATTGTTTAATCACTTTGATTGTTTTTGCAATTCCATCAACAGTTACTTTTACTAAGTAACTACCCGTTGGAAGAACGGACATATCAACCTGAGTGTCTGCTGAACTTGCTGTTTGTGAAATCACAACCTGTCCTAACATATTGATAACGGTAACATCTGTAATATCTTTGCTATAAGAAATATTCAAAATTTCTCTTACAGGATTCGGATATACTCTGAATGATGCCTGATCAAATACATTTCTGCTCAAAGAAACTTCAACTGTAATTTCGGTAGCAGAACTTGTACAATTTCCAACTGTTTGTGTTACCCAAAACGTATAAGCACCTTCTACAAGCATCATAGATTCTTCAACATTATTGGTTAAATCTTCATCAGAATACCAATTCAGAGTACCTGTTACACCAGTTACTACAATATCAGCTACGGTTTGTCCTTCGGTAAGCATCTGTGGGGAATCTGCTGTAGGAGAATCAGGAGCATCATTTACCACAATAGTCACAGAAGCTGTTGTAGCACATTGTCCTAAATCCGGAGTAAACGTATAAGTCGTTGTTTGTGTATTATCAAGAGCCGGTAACCAAGTTCCTGTAATTCCATTGGTAGAAGTTGTTGGTAATTCTGCTAAAAATTCTCCTTCGCAAATATCAGCAATCGGGTCAAACTCTGGAATTACATTTGGAGTTACTGTAATAGTCAGTGAAGCTGTTGTAGCACATTGTCCTAAATCCGGAGTAAACGTATAAGTCGTTGTTTGTGTATTATCAAGAGCCGGTAACCAAGTTCCTGTAATTCCATTGGTAGAAGTTGTTGGTAATTCTGCTAAAAATTCTCCTTCGCAAATATCAGCAATCGGGTCAAAATCTGGCACTTCATTTGGAATTACGGTAATAGTCATTGAGGCTGTGGTAGCACACTGCCCTGAATCCGGAGTAAACGTATAAGTTGTTGTTTGTGTATTATCAAGAGCCGGTAACCAAGTTCCTGTAATTCCATTAGTAGAAGTTGTCGGAAGAGCAGATAAAGATTGTCCTGCACAAACAGTAGCTACTTGATTAAATAAAGGAATAACAGAACCCGCAGTACAAGGGTCGATTATGTTTATCGTATAATCTTCTACCTGACCATATTCGGAATTTCCACAAGGAGTTGTGTTTCCTTCGTAATCACTATAATGTAAACGTACCCTCATACGTGTTGTTCCTAAGGTAGCGTCAGCAGGAATAGTAATATTACCGAAATCCGAAGCAGAAGAAAATATTAATGTAAGCACTAATTCTCCCAAGTCATCAAAGTCTCCATCTTGGTTATAATCTATCCACACCATCATTTCATCACTCTCATAATAATTAGATAAGGTGGTAGAAAAAGTATAAGTTTCTCCCTGAGCAACGTCTGTACTTACCGAAGTAAAGTTTTCGTATCCTGCCAAAGAAGTAGAGTTGTTATTAATATCTACGAAAGTAACATTAGCTATTTTTTCATCGTCCTCATAATTTGCTCCTGCCTCACAATATCCTACACTAAAGCTGTAAGGTCCTGTCCAATTGCTTTCTCCGTCTGTTCCGCAATCCTGAAGAACATAAAATTCATAAATAGTATCTGTTGTAATGCCAGTTAGTTGATACGAAGCGGTTGTAAGGTCAGTGACCAGAGTACCTGTTCCGGGTGTAAACCCTTGTGTTCCCCATTCAAGATTAAACAATGAACCTGTACCTGTCCAAGAAAGCTCTACAGAATTCATACTCAGTTGTGTGTGAGATAAAGCTGAAGGAGGCGGACAAGCAGCAGCAGAAGTAACATTTACGGTATAATCTTCAACTTCTCCATACATTATAGAATCACAAGGAAGAAGCATTGGTTCATCCCACCCTAAAAAGACTCTCATACGAGTCTCTCCGAGAGCTGCATCAATCGGAACAACAATATTCAAAGTATAAGACTGTGATACCGAAACACCACTTGCTACTAAATAAGATTCTCCTGTATCGTCAAGAACCCCGTTTTGATTCCAATCAATAAATACATGAATGTATTCGTCTGAATCGGCTTCTATAGCAACAGAAATTTGATGTGTTTCTCCCTGAGCAACTGTTGCTATTAAATTGGTGTAATCATTTGTGCCTGCGGTACAGCCTGTTGTGTTGTTTATTCCTGCAAAGGTTACGTTAGTAATTGAATCGTAATCACAATCCGAAGCAGAACCGTTACAATAAGTAATTGGTATTTCTCCGGTACATTCTCCTATCAATTCATAAACATAATCTCCACCGCCTATGGTCCATACTCCTAAGGAATCATCATTTGCATAGGCTCCGCTGAGTCCTACTGCAACACCCGCAACAGATTCCCATGCCAAAGCATCTGATTGAACCTGCATCCAATATCGAGTATCTCCAGTTGGTGCGTTTAAGACGAGATTTTCTCCGGAAATATCAAGAGTATATTGGTAAAAATCATAACCAAAATTATTTCCAACAATGGTAGATCCTGTTATCGGAACTGCATTAAATGTAGAAACGACAGCACCCGGAACTCCTGAATTATCTTCGTGAATAAGAATATTGAAATACGTAGCTGCATCCACCGTATTAATTTTTATGCTTTCAATCTCAAATGTTGTTCCTTCATAAACAGGAATATCAATAGCCAACAACTGATTATCATCTCCCCCCAGAAACAATCCGTCTTCGAGAGTTCCCGGTGTAATCTGATTACATGAATAAGGCAAATCTCCTGTGCCAGAGGTATATCCTGTCCACGAAATATTGTCTAATACAATATGTTGGTTTCCGGTAGCACCATACATACGCAACTCAAGAGTAACTTCTCCTGAAATATTGATATCTTCTACTACGAAAGGAATTACCATATCACTTTCCCCGGAAGGGAAATCAGGTTCAAATTGTTCGACTACATCTCCGTTAATGACCAGTTCTAATTTTCTTTGAGTGTTGCTGGAATAACCTTTTCGGGTATCAAGTGAGAAACTCCCAATCCCTCCTTGTATAGTAGCACTCAAACTACTGGGTTCGTTAGATCTCCTTAATAGAATCCCGTTTCCATTAATTGGATAGCTACCTACTGCTTGAGAGTGTACGTAATGCCAAGTAATTCCGTCATTACCTACAAACAATCCGTCACCATAAGTAGTACCAGTCGGAAGGCTTGTAGCATTGTCAAAATTTTCTGAACCTTGCCCAAAACTAAAACAAGAGACAAGCAGAATAGCCATTAGTAATGTAAATTTTTTCATATTATTGTAATTTTAAGAATTAGTGCGTAAAATTATGCAAATTTATTCGCTAATAAAAGAATATATAAGAAAATTGTTTTTTTCAACAGTTGTTAAAAACTTTAAAGTCTAAAATTTTATTTACATACTCCGATTGTGTATTTTTGCATCAATGAAATTAGAAAAGTATATAGCACAGCTTTTGTACAGATACCAATGTGTAACTGTTCCTGAATTTGGTTCGTTTTTGACGGAAACTCGACCGTCAAAACTCCAACCCAACACCTATACATTTTATCCTCCCAAAAAGGTTATTTCGTTTAATGCCTTATTAAAAAAGAATGACGGGCTTTTGGTTCATCATATTTCGCAAAATGCCGGAATTCCTTATAGCCAAGCTGTTGAATTGATTCAGCAAGAGGTTTCTCTTTGGAGAAAAGTTTTAGAGAGTAAAGAAATTCTAATACTTAAAAATATTGGAGAACTTCGATTGAATTTGGAAAACAATTTGGTGTTTACTGCTGCTGAAAATTCAAACTATTTACCCGAATCTTTCGGGTTGTCTCCCGTTGTCTCTCCTATTATCAGAAGAAATTATATTCAGGAAACTGTTGAAGACGCATCAAAAGAAGAGGTTGTTTTTCAGGAAGACATCAAAGAGCCTGTTGTGGTTCCAATTGATAGAAAAAAGAAAACACACACACTTGTCAAATATGGAGTTGCAGCCGCTATAATACTTGGGTTGGGCTTTTTTGCCGATGATTACTACGGAAAGGAAATAACTAAGAATACCTTGTTGGTTGAACAGGAAGTTCAGCAAGAAGTTGAGAAAAAAATTCAGGAAGCCACTTTTGTAATTGAAAGTGCAAAAATAGCTCCTGTAACTCTTGTTATAAAAGAAGAAAAGTTAAATTATCACATTGTGGCAGGAGCTTTCAGAGAAGAAGCCAATGCAGATAAGGCTTACCAAGATTTGATCGAACAAGGTTACAAATCCCGAAAATTAGATAAAAACAAATACGGATTATACCCTGTGCTCTTCGGAAGTTACACAACTTATGAAGAAGCTCGAGAAAATCTGAAAAAAGTCCGAAGTATAAATTCCGAAGCGTGGCTCTTAGTTCAAGAACTGTAAACAAATTCTTAATTTTGTTTCCCTGAACATATACTCCTGTTTTTTTGCTTACCTTTACCTTAAGTTTTTAGTATGACAAAGGTGAAAGTCCATAAACTTGATATTGACGATTTTAGTGAAGTTGATTACGATTTGATAGCCATAAATACAGCTGTTGAAGATTATCGACTTGCTTTTTTGGTAAATCAAACTTTGAATTTATCGCTTTCAAGGCTCAAAGAAGATGTCGTTTTATCGGATGCGGAAAACAAAGATGTCGGGTTTTCCGTTTACGGGTACGAGGACGAAAAACAGCACTTATATTGGTCCTTGGTTCAGAACCAAAAATGGATAGAAAGTCAAAGCAACAAAACTTCTTTGTTAGAAAATTTTGGACGAAAACTACATTTGTTGTCCGAATTAAAAAATGTTGATTTTTTGCTAAAAATAGAAGATTCGCAATTTGAACCTAATCAAATTCAGGATATTTTGACTCGGATTAAAAGAATAGAAAAAGTAACTGCAGCTTTTTGGATAGATGCAAAAAAAATAAAATCAAAAAATAATTTAATATTTTGAATAAAATGCCCAACAACAAAAAGACGAAAATAGTAGCCACATTAGGCCCTGCTTGTAGTACCAGAGATGTTATTCACAAAATGATAAAGGCAGGAGTAAATGTTTTCCGAATTAATTTTTCTCACGCAGATTATGACGATGTAAAATCGAAAATAGACATCATCAGAAGCCTTAACGATAAATACGGATACAATACCGCTATTTTGGCAGACCTTCAAGGACCAAAACTCAGGGTCGGAATAATGAAAGAAGACGTAGTGGTAAACCAAGGAGATGTCATAACTTTTACTACAGCAGAACATATAGACGGAACAGCACAAAAGGTTTACATGAACTATAAATCTTTTCCGAAAGATGTAAAAAAGGGAGAACGTATTTTGCTTGATGACGGAAAATTAATTTTTGAAGTATTAGAAACCGATTACAATACCGAAGTCAAAGCAACAGTAATTCAAGGAGGACCTTTGCGTTCTAAAAAAGGAGTAAACCTGCCCAATACAAATGTTTCGCTTCCTGCCCTTACCGAAAAAGACAAAAAAGACGCTTTGTTTGCTATTCAGAGTCAGGTAGATTGGATAGCACTTTCGTTTGTAAGAACTCCGAAAGACCTCGAAGAATTACAAGATTTGATAAGTGAAAATTCAGACTATAAAATTCCCATTATTGCTAAGATAGAAAAACCCGAAGCAGTAGAAAATATAGATAAGATTATTGCTTTTTGCGATGGAATTATGGTTGCCAGAGGAGATCTGGGAGTTGAAATTCCGGCTCACGAAGTACCGCTTATTCAAAAAAAACTTGTAAATCGTGCCAAAGCAGCCAGAATTCCGGTAATTATTGCTACCCAAATGATGGAGACCATGATTACCAGCCTTACTCCGACCCGAGCAGAGGTAAACGATGTAGCAAATTCGGTTATGGACGGAGCCGATGCTGTGATGCTTTCGGGAGAAACCTCGGTAGGAAATTATCCGGTTCAGGTAATCGAAAAAATGGCACTGATTATTTCGGCAGTCGAAGATTCACCTATTATTCAGGTTCCTAAAAATATTCCACAAACCAGAACCAAACGATATATTACCAAGCTGATTTGTTATCACGCAGCCCACATGGCAAACGAAATTCACGCTACAGCCATTTGCACCCTGACAAACAGCGGATATACCGCATTCCAGATTTCTGCTTGGAGACCACAATCGCATATTTTGGTTTTTACTTCGAATAAGAGAATACTCACTCAAATGAGTTTGCTCTGGGGAGTAAATGCCATTTATTACAACAAATTAGTAAGTACTGACGATACGGTAGTAGATGTAAACAAAATGGCTCAAGAGGCGGGTTATGTAGAAAAAGGAGATATGGTTATCAATTTAGCCGCTATGCCTGTTCACGAAAAAGGAATGGTAAACACGCTTAGGGTCTCAGAGATTATATAGTTTTTTCTAAAGATTTAATGCAAAAAATTCTTTCATACCCTCTTACTTTAGTTTACTATCTGTGTTTCGGACTGTTACTTTGTGTATTTCACCCAATTCAATGGATTTGCCTGAATGTTTTTGGCTATCAGGTACATAAGAAAAGTGTAGATTATATGAATTTATGCCTGATTCGGTTTACACACATTTTAGGCACAACATATAAAATCGAAAACAGAAACTTAGTTCCGAAGGGTGTCCCTGTTATTATTGTTACCAATCACCAGAGTATGTACGACATTCCTCCGATTATATGGTTTTTGAGGAAGATTCATCCAAAATTTATCAGTAAAAAAGAATTGGGAAAAGGAATTCCGAGTGTTTCGTATAATTTAAGAAACGGAGGTTCGGTACTGATTGACCGAAAAGATCCGAGACAGGCACTTTCCGAAATCAAAAAAATAGCAAAATACATCGAAAAACACAACCGTTCGGCAGTAATATTTCCCGAAGGAACACGAAGTAGGAGAGGAGTTCCCAAGAGGTTTTCTGAAAACGGATTAAAAATGTTGTACAAAAATGCTCCTTCGGCTTATCTGCTCCCGATTACGATTAACAATTCGTGGAAAATGGTAAAATGGGGAGGTTTTCCGATGGGGCTCGGAAACCGTCTGATTTTCACGATTCACAAACCTTTGAAAGTAAGTGACTACTCGTTTGAAGAACTTTTTGAAAAAACCGAAAACGCAGTGGTTTCCAAAATAGATGTTTAGTGGCTTTTTAAGAGTGTTGTTTCTTATATGCCCAAAGCGATTTTTATTTGTTTGTAAAGATTTCCGTTAGTGATTAAAGCTCCTTGTCGGATAAGTGTGAAAATAGCAGAATTTTTATCTTCAAATGATTTATGTCCTTGTTTAATTTCAATTTGGTCAGACGAAATATTTTCTGAGAGCCATACAAGTCCTTCTTGAGTCAGCAAATCTATATTCGGATTGGCGCAGTAAATCACAACAGATTCAGCCTTATTTTCGGTAAACCGAAACATAAAAATATGATTTTTAGAGAAATGCTCCAAAAATTCGGATTTGTCTAAAGCACTTTCCCAAATTATATCGGAAAAAATATCGAGATGTTGTTCGACAATTTCAGGCTCTTCGGTCTTGAGTTGTTCCCATTTTATTTTGTCAATTCCTTGTACGGCTAAAAATTCAGCAAACTCCCTGTGTAATTCCTCAAACTGCTCTTTGGTTAGTCGGGTGTATTTCATAGTTGAATATAATGTAAAAAAACCTCCTAATTACAGGAGGTTTTTCGTAGTTTAACTCTAAAATTCAAAAGTTTATGAAAAACTCTTTATTACTACTTATTGTTCTGCAATAATTTCGTAAGGTAATTCTACAATTACATCTCTGTGAAGACGTACTGATGCAGTATATTTACCGGTTCTTTTTACAGTTCCTGAAGTAACAAATTTTCGGTCGATTTCGTGTCCGGCTTTAGCCAACGCCTCAACAATGTCGATATTGGTTACAGAACCAAAAAGTTTTTCTCCTCCTGTCTTGGCTGTGATTTTGATTTCAACAGTTTTGAGAGCTTCTGCTATTTTCTTGGCATCTTCAACAATTTTTTGTTCTTTAAAAGCTCTTTGTTTCAGGTTTTCGGCTAAAACTTTTTTGGCAGAGGGTGTAGCCAAAACTGCCATTCCTTGAGGGATAAGATAGTTACGTCCGTAACCCGGCTTTACGTTAACCACATCGTCTTTAAACCCTAAATTTACTACGTCTTGTTTTAAAATGATTTCCATGTTGTTGTCCTTTTTTATTTGAAGTTAGGTTCTGAAAAATCAGAAACCAACAACGTCAATTTTTAATTTGATTATTTTAATAAGTCAGCCACATAAGGCATAAGTGCCAAGTGACGTGCTCTTTTAACAGCTACTGATACTTTTCTTTGGTATTTCAAAGAAGTTCCTGTCAAGCGTCTTGGAAGGATTTTTCCTTGTTCGTTAACAAATTTCAGAAGGTAATCAGCATCTTTGTAGTCGATGTATTTGATACCTGATTTTTTGAAACGACAGTATTTTTTTTGCTTGTTTGTATCGATGTTAAGTGGAGTAAGATATCTGATATCTCCGTCTCTTTTTCCTTTTGCAGATTGTTCTAAATTTGCCATAATTAGTTAGCTTTTGATTTAAGTTTTTCTCTTCTTCTTTCAGCCCACGAAATTGCGTGTTTGTCGAGTTTTACGGTTAAAAAACGCATAATTCTTTCGTCACGTTTAAATTCGGTTTCAAAAGCAGCGATAATATCTCCTGCTACTTGGAATTCAAATAAGTGATAAAAACCACTTTTTTTGTGTTGGATTTCGTAAGCTAATTTTTTTAGCCCCCAATCTTCTTTGGCTATCATTTTAGCTCCTCTCGAAGTAAGAAAATCTTCAAATTTGCTTACTGTTTCCTTTACCTGAGTTTCAGATAAAACGGGATTCAAAATGAAAACAGTTTCGTAATGATTCATAAGTAAAAATTTAATTTGTTATAAATAAGGGTGCAAAAGTAACTATTTGATACTAAATAGCAAAACTTTTCTGAGTTTATTTTTTCGGGCTGATAATACTTCGGAAGACTACTATCTTAAACCTTAACATAAAGACCATGAAAAATAAGCAATTGTTTAAAATGCAGGGAGGTAGTGTGAGTACACATAAGATAGTGAAAAATTGAAAATTGAAAATTGAAAGTGGAAAAAAAGACAAACTGTGTCATTCCGAACTTGGTTCGGAATCTAAAAAATAACATAGAAGCTGATACGAGCTTGCGAACTGAACTAAGTTAAACAGGCTCAGCTTGACAAGTGAGTTTTTCTTGCAGAGAAAGATAGTGGAGTGCTAACAGTATATGAAATCTAAAAGACAATGTGACAAAAAACAACACTTTTTTGAGCTAAAAATTAGTTGTAATTCGCCTTTTCAATACCTGAACACATAATTGATGATATTTGCACCCATTCTTAGTGCTTTTTCACGAACCTCTTTCGGATTGTTGTGTACTTCTGCATCTTCCCAACCGTCTCCCAAATCGGTTTCGTAAGTATATAGGCAAATCAATCTTCCGTCTTTAAAAAGTCCGAAAGCCTGTGGAGGTTTGTTGTCGTGTTCGTGAATTTTAGGGAGTCCGTTAGGAAAAGAGTAAGGCTCTTTAAAAATAGTATGATCTTTGCTTATCTCGATAAAATTCATTTCGGGGAAAACCCGTTTCATTTCTCGTCTGATGTATTCGTCCATTCCATAATTGTCATCAATATGCAGAAAGCCTCCTCCTAAAAGATATTTTCTTAAATTTTGAACCTCAGAATCACTAAACACAATATTTCCGTGCCCGGTAATATGAACAAAAGGATATAAAAAAAGAGCTGAACTCGAAAGCTCTAAAGTTATAGGCTTCGGATTTATTTTCGTTCCCGTATTGGCATTGCAAAACGCAATCAAATTAGGCAAAGAGGTAGGGTTTGCATACCAATCTCCACCTCCCGAGTATTTTATCAAAGCGATTTCCTGACCTTGGGCAGTCAAGACAAAAAAAGACAGAAATATATATACAAAGTTTTTCATCTTGGATTTTAAAACCTTCAAAAATACATTAAATTCCCGAATCTTGCCTGCACAAATTAAATCTTTCGAAAAATTTATGCCGAAGCAGACAGAATTGTATTTGTAATATTTTATGAGAAAATACTTTTGAGAATAGGTCTAAAAACAATACTTTTGCACTTATTTAGATTTAGTAAAAATAAAACTTATGACAATACTTAAAAAAATCTCCTTATTGGCTTTATTGAGCCTGTTATTTATTTCTTGCAAAAATAAACAAACTGAAAATCAGGTAGAAGTTGTCAATCACAGAATCGTTTCGTTAAACGGAGCCATAACCGAAATTCTTGTGGCTTTAGGAGAGAAAGATAAAATTGTTGGAGTCGATGTAACCAGCACGTATCCGAAAGACATTAAAGAAAAAACTCAGGATTTAGGACATGCTCGTTCGGTGTCATTAGAAAATGTGATTGCCTTGCAACCAACCTTGGTCTTAGCATCAGACAAGGATTTGAATCCTGAGTTAATTACCAAACTTCAAGATACAAAAATTGAGATTAAAATCATCTACCAAGAGCAATCTATCGAAGGAACCAAACAGTTTATCAAAGATATAGCGACTGCTGTTGGAGACACCGATTATACTTCACTTATCGAAAAAATAGACACTGATTTTGCAGGGCTTACTCAATTTGAAGCCAAACCAAAAGTGCTGTTTATTTATGCCAGAGGAGCCGGAACGCTTATGGTAGCCGGAAAAAATACTCCTATGGAAAAAATAATTACCATTGCAGGAGGAGAAAATGCAGTTAGCGATTTCGAAGATTTCAAACCATTGACTCCAGAAGCCTTGATTCAATCAAATCCAGATTACATACTAATGTTTGAGAAAGGATTAGAAAGTTTAGGAGGGATTGACGGAGTTTTAAAAATTCAAGGAATCGAACAAACCAATGCAGGAAAAAACAACCAAATCATAGCTATGGACGGAGCTTTACTTTCCGGTTTCGGACCAAGAGTAGGACAAGCTGCTAAAGAATTAAATCAATTAATTTCAAAATAAATCCTAAACCCTAAATCCCAATTCCTAAATCCTAAAAATGCAAAACAAACTTCCTTTATATTTCGTTGTGAGCTTCGTCTTGCTTATCGTATTGGCAATAGTGTCTTTGTATATGGGAGTTTACGAGTTTAACAGTTCGTTTTCGGAAATTATTTCGAGTTTTTTTGTAGAAAATTCCGCTGTTTCACAAACCGACCAATATGTCTTTTTGAATATTAGGTTCTCACGAATTATAATGGCAATTCTTATCGGAAGTGCATTAGCCGTTTCTGGAACTTGCCTACAAGGAATGTTCAAAAATCCACTTGCCACACCCGACCTTATCGGAATCACAGCAGGAGCTTCGCTTTTTGCAGCTGTTGCTATTGTTCTTGGAGTTTACATCAAGCCGTATATTCCCGAAGCTATGCACTTTTCGTTTTTGAGTATTGCAGCTTTTATCGGCTCATTTATTACAATGAGTTTGGTTTATAAAATTTCTACCTCAAACGGAAAAACCAATGTTATAATGATGCTGCTTTCGGGAGTAGCTATTACAGCTTTGGGTTTTGCTGTGATGGGATTGTTAATTTACATTTCAAAAGAAGAACAATTAAGAGATTTGACTTTTTGGAATCTGGGTAGCCTCGGAGGAGCCAGTTGGACAAAAAACGGAATTTTATTGCTTGTTATCCTAATTGCTTATTATTTTTTGATTGGAAAAGGAAAGACGCTCAACGCAATGATGCTCGGAGAACGAGATGCTATGCATTTGGGAATTCCGGTCGAAAAAACCAAAAAACAAATTGTGCTTTTTACGGCTCTATTAGTAGGAACCTCCGTAGCTTTTTCAGGAACCATCGGATTTGTCGGACTTATCATTCCTTATATTTTAAGACTTATTTTTAAATCAAATTATTATATCATTTTGCCTTTATCAGCTGTTTTAGGAAGTATTTTACTCTTGGGAGCCGATACAATTAGCAGAACAATTGTAGCTCCGTCAGAAATCCCAATCGGAATTCTAACAGCATTTATGGGAGCACCAATTTTTATAGCCATTCTATTAAAACAGAAAAAATCTCTTTAGATTTAAGATTGATGATTAACGATTTAAGATTTCAGAGCTTGAAACTAGAAACCTTAAACTTGAAACAAAAAAATGCTAAAAGGACAAAACATATCATACACTCATAAGGATTTTAAAATCTTAAGTGAAATTGATTTTTCTGCCCAAAACGGAAAGATGATTACAATTGTTGGTCCGAACGGAGCAGGTAAATCCACACTTTTGAGTGTTTTGTCGAATGAATTCGAAAAGTTTAATACTATTCTTTTCAAAGAAAAAACTTTCAAAGAATGGCATACAGACGAATTGTCGCTGCACAAAGCAAAATTCTCCCAGCAATACAATTCGGATATTCCGCTTTTAGTTGGTGATGTAACCCTTATGGGACGTTATCCGTATTTTGAGAATAATCCAACCGAAGAAGATCTAAAAGCTGTTGAAAATGCAATGAAACAAACCGATGTTTTTCATCTGAAAGACAGAGATTACAACACACTTTCGGGAGGAGAAAAACAAAGAGTTCATTTGGCTCGGGTTTTAGCACAATTAGATAACGAGATTCAAAACAAACTTATTTTTTTGGACGAACCGCTAAACAATCTGGATATTTATCATCAATATAAAATATTAGAAAATATTAAAAAATTCACTCAAAAAGGAAACACAGCTATTTTGGTCTTACACGATTTGAACCTGACAGCTCGATTTTCTGACGAAGTTTTTTTGATGAAAGGCGGAAGAGTTGTAGCGAATGATGTTCCGTTAAATATTTTTACCAAAGAAATCATAACTGACGTATATAATTTTCCGTGTACAATTTTTGAAAATCCGGTAGATAAAAAGCCGATGATTTTCTTTGGAACATAATGATTTTAAGATTAACGATTTTTGATTGATGATTAACGATTTTTGATTTCAGAAGTTTCCCGAATTTTTGTAAGTTTGAGGCTACATTATAAGACTAAAAAAGCAGTAATTTATCAAAAGAACTTTTCACATTACCCAAACAAAGAATCGTACACTAAATGACATATTTTGAAATCTGAAATGAAAAATATAGATAAAAAGAGTTTGGAAAACGCATTTCGTTTGTTTGAAACGAATGATATTTCGAAAATAGAAATCGGAACAACCAAAGGTTTACAACAAATTCACAACTATCTTTTTGAGGATTTATATGATTTTGCTGGAGAAATCCGAACCAAAAACATTTCAAAAGGAGGGTTCAGATTTGCAAATACTTTGTATCTGAACGAGATTTTAGTAAAAATCGAACAAATGCCTGAAAATTCTTTTGAAGAAATCATAGCTAAATATGTCGAAATGAATATTGCACATCCTTTTATGGAAGGAAACGGAAGAGCAATGCGCATCTGGCTCGATATGATTCTGAAATCAAGGTTGAAAAAATTGGTAAATTGGCAATTTATAGATAAAACACTTTATTTGCAAGCTATGGAAAGAAGCCCGGTAAATGACTTGGAAATACGCACCCTCATAGGTCAAAACCTTACAGATAAAATAGATAACAGAGAAATTATTTTTAAAGGAATCGAGCAATCATATTATTACGAAGGCTACAGAAAAGAGGAATGAGATAAGAAAACAAGTTTGAAGTATTGAAAATTCTGAAAAAAACTGCACCTTTGTATAAGCTAAACGAGCACAAATGAAAGTAGCAGTTGTAATGGGAGGTTATTCCGGAGAATGTGGAATCTCTCTGAAAAGCGGACAACTTATTCTCAGTAATTTAGACAGAAACAAATACGAGGTATTCGAAGTTCATATTCTGAGCGAAGGCTGGTTTTTGATAGAAAATCAAAAAAAATATCCGGTGAGCAGAGGCGACTTTTCAGCCGAAAAAAACGAACAAAAAATCACTTTTGATGTGATTGTCAATATCATTCACGGAACTCCCGGAGAAGACGGATTGCTTCAGGCGTACTGGAAACTTATCGGAATTCCGTTTACAGGGTGCGATTTTTATCAGTCTGCCCTTACCTTTAACAAAAGAGATACGCTGTCGGTTTTGGCAAAATTCGGAGTGCCGAAAGCCCAATCGGTTTATGCTTCAAAAAGTGATGTTTTAGATAAAAGTAAAATCATCAAAGAGTTAGGATTGCCTTTGTTTGTAAAAGCCAACCGTTCGGGAAGTAGTTTAGGAGTCTCGAAAGTAAACCAAGAAGAAGAGTTTGACAAAGCTCTTAAAACCGCTTTTGAAGTAGATGACCAAATTCTGATAGAATCGTTTTTAGATGGAAGAGAAATTTCGGTTGGAGTGGTAAAACTGAACGGAAAAACAACTGTTTTAGGACATACGGAAATCATTCCTCAAAACGATTTTTTTGATTACGAATCCAAATATTCAGGAGAATCGAAAGAGATTACTCCTGCAGATATTACCCGAGAAATTCAAGATAAAATAGACCAAACTGCCATCAAAATATACGATGCTCTGAATATGACAGGTTTTTCCAGAGTTGATTTTATCATTATGAATAATGTGCCGTATTTTATTGAAATCAATACCAACCCTGGACTGTCTCCACAAAGTATTTTCCCTCAACAAGTTGCTCACAAAGGAATACGTTTTTCCGATTTGTTAGATTCTGAAATCCAACAGGCTTTAAACAGAGAATAATCTGTTTATACTTACTTTTTAAACCTTCGTAAATACTGCGGAGGTTTTTGCTTTTATAAATTGTCTGCTACAAATCCAATCTCAAAACCCCACAGATTTTTAAAACCTGTGAGGTTTGTGGGCAAATAATAAGTCTTGTAAAATCAATACGTTGCGTTCAAACAAGTACTTGCTCAAGTTAAAATTTTTTAAAAGAAATGAAAATACTTTTTTAGTCTAAACTAAATTTATATTTTCGCGTAGCTAATAAAATTATTAATTTAATAATGAAAAATGTACTACTCGTAATCTCGTTATTGTTTTCTGTCTGTTCTTTATCTCAATCGGGAAATCTGAAAGGAAAAGTAATTTCAGCAAATAAGGATATGGCAGAAGTTAGCATTTCAATTGTTGGAAAACCTATTTATACCAAAACTGATTCTAACGGAAATTACGAATTAAAAAATATTCCTGTCGGAAAAAATACTGTCTCTATTTCGTTTATCGGATACAGAACCCTTACAGAAAAAATTGTTATTAAAGAAAATCAAACTTTAGAAATCAATTTTGAAATCCACGAAGATTTATTAAACATCGAAGAAATTGTAATTACCGGAACACGAAGCGAAGTTCCGCAGTACCGCTCTCCGGTAATTGTAAGTCGTATCAGCAGTAAATCATTTGAAACCACACAATCTTTGAGTTTGTCCGAAGGTCTGAATTTCAGCCCGGGCTTGCGTTTAGAAACCAACTGCCAGAATTGCGGTTTTACCCAAGTAAGAATGAATGGGCTCGAAGGTCCGTATTCGCAAATACTAATCAACAGTCGCCCGATTTTTTCGGCTCTTGTCGGAGTGTACGGATTGGATATGATTCCCGCTTCGATGATTGACCGAGTGGAAGTTACCCGAGGTGGAGGTTCTGCTCTTTACGGAGGTTCTGCCATTGCAGGAACCATCAACATTATTACCAAAGACCCTATCGAAAACACTTTTGAAATTGGGACAAATTATTCGTTTATCAATTATGACTTACCCGATAGAACAGTAAATCTGAATGGAAGTATTGTAAGCAAAGATTTTGACAAAGGAATGAGTTTTTATGCCTATAATCGAGATCGAAAACCTTGGGATGCCAATGAAGATGGATTTTCGGAAATGACAAAACTACAAAATACAACTTTCGGGTTTGATGCTTTTTGGAATACTTCGGATTTGAGTAAACTAAAACTCAATGTTTTTAACATCAGTGAGTTTCGTAGAGGAGGTAATAATTTTCACTTGCCCGCTCATCAAACCGATATAACCGAACAATTAGACCATAAGATATTGGGAGGAGGACTATCTTTCGAAAAATATTCAGCCGATTACAAACACAAATTCTCGGCTTATACTTCTGCCCAAACAGCCAAAAGAGAAAGCTATTACGGAGGTGGAGGAAGAATCTTGCAGGAAGGAGACATACTTACTCCCGAAGATATTTTAGCCATCAATGCTTACGGAAATTCCAAAGATTTATCCGTAGTCGGAGGATTGCAATATTCGTATGAATTCAACAAAAAACTCCTTTTGTTGTCGGGTTCGGAGTATCAAACAAATGATGTAGAGGACAGAATGTCGGGTTACAACCGACTTATTGACCAAGAGGTCAGAACACTCGGAATTTATTCACAACTCGAAATTAAACCTACCGATAAAATGACGTTTTTGGTTGGGGCAAGATTCGATAATGTAAATATCAACGGAACTTATGATTTAGATGTCGAGTCGTTTGAAGATAAAAAAAACCTGAATGTTTTTGTTCCAAGACTGACAGCGATGTATTCCATTACAGATTACCTGAAAGCTCGTGCTTCATTCTCGCAAGGTTATCGTGCTCCACAAGCCTTTGATGAAGATTTGCACATCGAGACAGTCGGAGGAGCAGCGATGTTTACCCGATTAGACCCAGACCTGAAAACCGAGCGTTCAAACAGTTTTAACGCTTCTTTAAACTTTACTAAGGACATCGGAAGTGTGCAATCAAACATCGTTCTGGAAGGATTTCACACCAAACTCAATGATGCTTTTGTAACTTCAAATCCTACTGAATTACCAAGCGGAATTGCTGTTGCTACCAAAAGAAACGGAGGTGGAGCATCTGTAACAGGACTTAATTTGGAATCGAGTTTTGCAGTTTCTAAAAAGGTAAACTTTCAGTTAGGAGCGACATTTCAAACAGCAAAATATACCGATAATGAAATCATCTGGGAATCCGAAGATACAGAAGAGGTTATCACTACCAAAAAAATGCTCCGCACCCCCGATTTCTACGGATATTACACTTTTAACTACAACCCGATAGAAAGTCTTACTCTATCACTTTCGGGAGTTTATACCGGAAAAATGAACGTTGCACATCTGATTGACCTTAATACCGAACGCACCATTATCAAAAACGTAAGAGATTTTGTCGAAAATAACATCAAAATAGCTTATGACTTTGACATCAAAGACAACTGTATTCAGGTTTACACAGGAGTTCAGAATATGTTTAATGCCTATCAAAGAGACTTTGACAAAGGGGCTCTCAGAGATGCCAATTATATTTACGGTCCGTCAAGACCTCAGACTTTTTTTGTAGGAATGAAGTATAGCTTGAATTAAGGTTTAATCGGAATTAGCCAAAGCTGCACAACGAGTAAAGCTACGAAAAGAAATTCCAAAGTATTCCGAACCGTATTATAAAATCTCTATACGGCTGATTAGGAGTTGCATAGAAATTATATCCGGTAAAACTCGAATTAAAGTGTTCTGCTTTCAGATAAATTTGAGCGGTAGATACTTTAGCATTTATAAAAAAATCAATCACAGGAAAATTCCCGATTTTTCGTTGGTCTTGCACATAAAATTCTCCGATTACTCCGTTGTAATTATTAGCATAATATTCTGTGAAGTAATTTACCGAGAACCCGGTTTGCACAAACATTGCTTTTTTAAAGAAATGGTCTGAAAAATAAAGCGTATTTCGGGTTACAAATTGAGGTACGTTCAGAATATCATCATCTTGAACCACCTGCTGATACAGCACCGTATTGTCAAGAGCAAACTTTCCGACACGAAACTCTTTAGAGAGTTTAACTCCTAAATAACTGATGGATTTGTCGTATTGTTTCGGAGTGGTAATAAGTCGGTCGTCTGTAGTTGCATCATTCGAAAAATATAAGTAATCATTAAGGTTAGAAACTCGCATCGAAGCGTCGAACCATTTCAAATTTGCCTCAACTTCTAAATTATTAATCTTTTGATTTTTAAAATTATTTGCCCAATTATATTCGATGTAATTACTTTGGTACAGGTTATAATTCAGGTTGGGCAATCTGTTGATATTCTGATAGATGAATCGAATTGTGTTTTCTTCGTTTACGGCAAATCGTGCTGATACATCAAGGTTAGAAAGGTTTTCATCTCCGAGTGAGCGGGAATATAAAAACACACCTTTCCACCTGTTTTTGTAGTAGATATATTGCCCTCCGAAAGTATTGAGAGATTCAGATAATTTGTTTGGAACAACTACATCGTTCTGATTTAGAGTTACTCGGTTGTAGTAGTAATTATACCTTAAATCATCTAAAAAGAACATAAAATCGCCTAAGGTTTCGTTCTGATAAACCGCTCCGAGTCGGTTATATAGCTGGTTGTATTGTGTAAAATCACGTATGTCGGACAAAATATACGTATTGCCTAATCTTTGGCTTGGGGTTTTTTGAGTAAATTCGTATTCTTTGTTTTCGTAGAAAAATCGATGCGAAACAGCAAGGTTATTTTGTCCTTTTTCTTTGTTTATTCGGTATGAATGGTCTGTAAAAAATCGGTTTCCTTTTAGGAGCGAAGTAGCATCTTTGAAATGAACCTCAAGTCTTGTTCGTTCGGTGTAGAGTTCTTCTCCACTTTCAAAATTTTCGATATTGACGATTCCTCCGTTTTCCTGATTTTCAAAATCTTGTGCAGTAATGTGGTAATTTCCAACGTAGCGATTTCCGTCTGATTTGTAACTGGTTGTCAATCGGAAATTTCCGTTACTCGAAAGTGTATTGATATATTTTCCTATGGAGCGAATTCCTTTATAAGCTATCGAAAAATTAAGTTTTTCAGAGGTATTTACCGCAATAAACGCATCGAGCATCTGTCCTTGTTCCATAACCGATTTATAATGCAAATCGGTCATCGGAGTAGGTACGTGGTAGTAGTTAATATCGTCAATTTCTATATAAGCAAAGTGTTTTCCTTTAAATCCCATTTCGGGATACGGATTAAACTTTGCGAGTCGGAAGTCAAGAAGATTGTAAGGTTGTCCTTCATTGGGCAAAGGCAAAAGTCCGAAAAGGTCTCTTCGGAGGTAATTAAATCGATATTCTTTTTTGATGGTAAGAGCGGTGTCCATAACAATTGTGTCGTTGTTTATGGATATTGTTTTGTACCAATCTATAGGAGCTTTTGGAGTAATGTTCGATGTTGAGGCTTCTCCAAATTGGGATCTGTTTAGACTGTCATTCAGCATAACACCTCCGTTGGGATTTATGTTTCCTTTTGGTCGTCTAATTTGAGAAAAAACCAAAACAGGAACCGTGAAAATCAAAAGCAATAAAACTACTTTTCGCATTGTTTTTAATTGAAAGGCAAATGTAAGAAATTTTGATTTAGAATTCGGAATTTAATGCGTTTGACCCTAAGTCTCTACATGCGTATCATTCTGAATCCACCACCTCTTCTGCCTCTTCGGTTTCGTGAATTTTCTTCAGATTTTCCTCCAAAATTTTCTAATTTATACGAAAGTGAAAACATCAGATATCGTTGCAAAATAATATCTTCGGTATCAATGATGGCGATATCCGAAATTTGTCTGGAGTTGCTGGTGTTTTGATTCAACAAGTCGTAAACTTTGACTTTTGCGGTCATTTTTTTGTTCCAAAAACTATAAGCCAAACTCATATTCCAAGTAAAAAAATCTTTGCGGAATTCGTCTGCTATATTCGAATTGTAGCTATATCCGAAATCATTCCCGAAAACCCAGTTTTCAGGATAAAAGGTTGTCGCTTCCAGCCCAACTCTGTGAGTGAAATTCGACGATTTGTCAATCTGGTAATTTTTATAATTGGTCTGATTGTAGCTAAAGCGATAGCTCGGATAAATGGTCAGGTGCTCTCCGTATTCGTAGCTCAACTCAACTCTTGGATAAAACCCCAATTGGTTGGCTTCAAATAATTCTGAATTGATAAAGCCTTTATTAAAGTTGTATCGATTCCACATTCCAAGCGAAATTCCGTATTTGTGTCCGTTTTCGGTTTTGTAGGATTTATTCCAGTTCAAACTCAACGAAAAATTGTACGTGTCTTCTATGTTGGTATAAGTGGTAGTACGTTTTTTGTCTTGGTCAAAAGTAGTAACAGAAGTTACCCTGCTGTTGTAGTAACCTGAGTTGAGCCAAAGATTAAAACCACTTTGGCTGGCATAATCATAATTATTAAAACCTAAAGACAACGCATGGTTTTTGTTCAAATCTAAATCAGGATTTCCGACGGTAGTATTGAGTGGGTTTGCCAAGTTTTCTACAGGAAGGAGCTGAACGGCACTTGGGAGGTCTTCATTGTAATTGTACCATAGCGAAACCGACTTGGATTTAGTGATTTTATATCGTAAACTTCCACTATAAGAAGGCGTAACGTAGTTTTTTCTTAAATCGGTATAATTGCCTATATACAAAGACGAATTATCCATGTTTATGATATTTGAACCTGTTTCCAAAGTTAAATCGTATTTGCTTTTGCGTAGTTCAAACCTGAAAATTGGATTCAAATTTCGAATTTCAGACCAAATCGAATTAGAAAGTAAATCGTTAAAATCAGTATAGGCTTGTGAGCTCGAATCAAAATCATAGGTTTGGTTAATGTCTGATGATTTATCTATTTTGTAAGTAGCCATAAACCGCACACTTAACGAATCGGTCAGGGGTTCTTTGTACTCTAACCTCAGACTATAATTATCAGTCTTCCCTTCCTGATTTCTGTTTTGATTTCTGATGTCGTCTGCTTGCGGAGATTGATAAAAGTAGGTTTCCGATTTTGTAAGGCTATTGGTTTGAGAATCTCGATTATTGTTTTGAAAATTAATACCTATACTTCTGCCTTTTCGCTTTAATTTTTTGAAATAATAAAGCCGGTTGCTAAACGAAAGATTTTCATTTTCCGAAAAATCATCGTTAAAACTCTCGTTGAGCAAATCATCAAACTCATCAATTGAATTTTCAAAAGATGTGGTTCGGGCTTTACTGTTGGTTTTAGTTAGGGCTGGAGCAATCCAAAGCGTTGAGGTAGAATCTATCTTTATTTCGAATTCAAAATTAAAATTATGATTCGATTGGTCTCTTTTTGATGTAGTTTCTGATTCGGTAGTAAACAAATTATCGGGCATAAGGTTTACTCTTCGGGTTTTGTTGTGGTTTTCGTTAGAAGAATCCGAATAAAAATAACTTCCGCTTACTTCTGTTTTCTCAAACCAATTATCAGCATAGTTAAATCCGAGTATGTCCGATTGTGTGATTCCTTTGTCCATTCCTCCGAAATTAATGCCGTTTACAGACAATCCGCCTGTACTGCTTCTGTTTACGTTGCGTACACTGTTCATATTGTCAAAAACCTCGTCCATCGAAAAGCCCGAAGCGTTGATGTTGTTAGACGAAGCCAGAACACTTACTCTTAAATCTCCTTTAAAATAATTAACCAATCCGCTACTTTCATACCGTTTGTCGGTTCCGTATCCAGCCATAATTCGTCCGAAATAACCTTTGTTTTTATCTTCATCAATAGTCAGGTTGATGCTCACATCATCAGTAGTAGCGGCTTCTCCCGAAATTTCTTGTTCTTTGGTTTTTTTGTCGCTAACCTGAACTTTGTTGATGATTTCGGCAGGGAGATTTTGCAAAGCGATTTTTCCGTCCCGGTCAAAAAAAGGTTTTCCGTTTACCAGGATTTGCGTAACCGATTTTCCATTGACCGTAATACTTCCGTCTGAGGCGACTTCAACTCCCGGAAGCTGTTTCAACAGTGTTTCTACATTGGCATCAGGACGAACTTTGAATGATGAAGCGTTGAATTCCAGCGTGTCGTTTTTAATTCGTATCGGAGGAGCTTCTCTATTTACCACAACCGAATCTATTAAGGTTGATTGCAGGTTGAGCTTGATTTCTCCCAATTCAATATCATCGGAAATGCTCTGGAAATCCTTGTTGTAAACCTCGTAAATAATATGCGAA
>Ga0209075_1001168_pt1 | contig 25150 bp, 21 predicted proteins | sample Stecom2011_FD_187523 | JGI IMG/M metagenome (GOLD analysis project Ga0209075, IMG submission 187523) | Agricultural soil microbial communities from Utah to study Nitrogen management - Steer compost 2011 (SPAdes) (version 2) | ecosystem: Environmental > Terrestrial > Soil > Agricultural land...
ATGAGGCTTGGCCATGTCGAATTAGATAAATGCTACCCAAGGTTTTTTACACCTGTTGATGTGCGAGCTATGGAGATTATTGTGAACGGGCAAGGCTGTCAAATGAATTTCATACGATTGTTTGAAATTCATTTAAAAGTGCTTGTCTCGCTAAAATCACTGACTCAGCAATTTTGAGTTTGTACTTTTTCTGTCTGCAGAAAATACCTTTAACTGCCTTGTTTGATGCTGTCATTGGCTAAGCTCGCCATAGCTTATTTTAGCAGCAGCTGGGTAGGCTGCCGCGATAACATCTTGCAGGGCAATATCGTCAGGCAGGTAATCATCTCCTAAGCGTCCATCAGCGAGCCGCTTAGGATGGCAAATGATCTCTATAACCCCTACAGGCTTTAATCCATCGAGCAAGTCGCGTGGCGTGCAGGTATAACGCACGGATGTTTTGGCTTGACGAGTGATTTGCCAGTTCAGGAAAAACTTGAACACAGATTTCAGCGCACTGATGTTTTTGCCAATATTACGCGCTAAGCGCACAGGTACAGCTTTCTTTCTGGCAAAGGCTGCGACAACTCGGGCAACAGGCATCAGGTTGTGGACATGCTGGTGTGAGTCAATGTGCGTCGGAGTAATGCCGTTGTCGAGACAGGCTTGCCATTGCTGCTCGAGTTCTTGATAAATGGCAGCAGTGATGTGCTTTGATAAAAACAGGCTGTGCCGGGGGATGCTGAAATCAAACTCACCATCGCTATTACAAATACAATCAATCAGGCTGATATCCCGACTCAAGGGTTTGCCGTAAGTGAGATTAAAATGTAAGCCCAACTGTTTATCAATTTTTTGTGTTTTTGCCAATTGGCAGGCTTGGGCAAAAAAAGGCATGTTAGCCATTAGTGTGGCAGAGGTAATCACTGACTGCTCAAAGGAGGCCAGAATAGCTTGGTTATCTCTTTCGCTTAAGCCAAAATCATCCGCATTAATAATAAGAGTGGATTGCGCCGCAGAGTTACTCATCTTTAGTCCCTTTTTTTGTTAAGCGCTTGGATTGCAGGAGCGGCTTAATCAACTGCCATACTTTGTAGCTTAAGCCTAAAAACAAGCCGGCTGGACGCATGCTATAAAAGGTCCAACGGCGATGCTCAATAAACTCAGTGCAGCGCTCATGCAGTTGGTGAGAAGAGTCCTGCAGACTAACGCGAGAGGCATCGATGTATTGCCAGTTCTCATCTAAACCCCACTGGATCCACTCATCTAACAATAAGCGACCACTGCCTAAGCTTGCATAGTCAGGTAAAAAAGCGAGGTTGTAATCATAAATACGCCCTTTATCTAAAAAGCCTAAGCGATAACTGATACAGCGATCATTGTGGCGCATGGTCAGCACACGCAAATTATCGGTTTCGGCAAAACCAGTCAAAGCAGTGGTCATCCACTTCATCCGTTGCTCACCGGAAAACACACCTACGCCATCGTCACCTTTCCAGCTGAGCCGCTCAACTTCACTGATGTCTGCGATAATCTCCAGAACGTTTTCACTGGTTAGCGCCACTCTTTCTATGTGGGCAGGCAATTCATTGGCGCGTTTGCGTGCCTTGCGCAGCTTGTAACGGATATTTCCGGATGGCTCGACACGATCTGCCTCTGTGATTTGATGTACAGGTACCGCGCAACTTAGACGGTCTTCGCTGTACCAGAATTGTTGCTGCCACTGTTTTAAACCTGAAGCTTGGGCAGACTGCTCGGTAATTTCGCTAAACTGGATTAGGCTAAAAGAGAGTTTCTGACGAATCTCTTGTAGAGCTTGTCCAAGAAAATTATCAGTGTTGGCTTTGACGCCCAAAGCAATGCGATCGCTGAGCGGGTAGCCTAGATGACGAAGGGTTTTTATCGGTAGACCCAATGCCTTTTCTGCACACAGAATCAATGGCAAGCAGATCACCAGTTCGTTATTGTCGTAGCCTAGTAAGATTTTTAGCTGTTGCTTAGCTTTCAAGCTTTGTTCTGCGCCTTGTAGCCATGCAATATGGTTAAAAGGTGTGCTCTCTGGAATGAGCTCAAGCAGTTTGGAGTAATCCTGTGCAGGAAATAGTGTTTCTGACAGGCTGTTGCACCATACAAATTGAATAGACAAGTGATCTCCTTATCCTTTAAATTTTTTTATTAAACTTTATTCTTGTGCCGCTATAGTTTTCATATTTTGCGAAAGTGAAAAATGAAAATAATCTATATATATGAATTAACTTACCTGTTTCTTTAAATTGAAGTTTAAAGTGCATTCTTAAGGCAGGAATATTATTGTCGTTAACCAGAGCTCGAGTGTTTTTAAAACCTTTTTTGTAATACTCATTCCAGACATGTTGTTGCGCGTATACGGTGATACGGCCACCACGTTTATCCTTGGCTATTTCTCCAGCAAATTGGTAAATACTGTCTTTGGGGATGGGGATTCTACATTTGTAAAGTAGCTTATCGTAATAGTCCCCACCTGCATGAACCCAAAGCATGGCATAGGCATCATTGTTTTCATCCGTATAAACTTCAGGTCGAGAACCTTCGGCTAATAGTTTTTTTATTGCAGGTACATAGCTACTAAAATTTTTTTCAAATATGTATAGATTATCTTCTGTGACTAAAGCCGGTGTTAAATCATTTTTTATTTTTATAGATTCGAGCTCTAATGGACGTTCTAGTAAGTACATTTTCCAATGTGAAAAAATATAAGCATTAAAAAAAATAGAGAATGATTTTATAATGCCTTTGTTTTTTACTTTCTTAGCAAAATCCAATAGTTTCATTGTTCTGATTTCCATTCAGCCTTAAAAATACTTTGTTCAGGTAAGTTAAAACTAAGTGTCTCTCCTGTGCAGCTATAATCCACATCGTGAACCACGCTTTGTGCATCAAAAATTCTCAAGCGTAATGCTGCAGGACAGCTTTTACTGAGCTTAACGGCCATGTGGTGTTTACGTGTTGATTTATTGACGCCAATCAGCTGATTGTTGCTGCTGTTTTGGCTGTGTAAAACATCCACTTCAAAAGAAGTATTCTCAGTTTTTTTAACGTTTTTAAGCCAGTTCTCAGTTAAAAAAGCATGCGCTTTACCTACAGGCTTTAATTGCAATTGACCCTTGTCAGAGACTGCAATCAAGCCTTTTTTATGATCGATTTCATCTGCGATATGAAACCAATTCAGCATTTCTAGAAGGCCGTCTTGCGATGAGTTAATGATCACTGAGGCCCACCATAGGGCGGCGTATTGGGTGTCTTGTTCATAAGGGCTGACACTATTGCCGCTAGAAATATTGGTTTGATCGATAAGCAGAGCTTTCTTCGGTTTGCCATTGCTGTCTAAACCGACCAAGTCTGCTGCAGCGCGAATACTGTCCTGATAGCGCCGAGTGGCGTAAAGGTTACGAGTCATCCATTCGTGCCAGGCGATGGCCTGAATGTCTGCGTTATGCTCCGCTAGCAAGCGCCTTGCCCAATCAATGCCTAAGCGTGATTTCGCTGCAGGTCGAAAAGGACCATCAAGAAAACGAGAGCTGGCAGGTACAACGACTTTAATGGCTGAAGTGGCAAAGTTCGGGGTGTTTTTAAGATGTGAGAGCATTGCCGAAAAGTAACTGGAAAATGCCTCATAACTGCCGAAATTCAAATTTGGTTCATCAGCAAAAGCAATGTAATGATTGGCTCTATGGTCCAAGCGTGTACTGTCTTCGGCCCACAGACTTAAAGCATTGAATGCCTCTGTATTCGCTTCTAGAACAGCTTTGCGCTGGGTACCAGCAAGCAGGGTAATGTTGTTCTTAATATTGAATTTGTCATCGTACAGTGTACGGAATTCTAATTCACGACTTGGATCTTGCGTAATGACATCGACAAAGCTATAAAAACTGGCAGATTTGATGTGTAGCGAATCAAGCATTGCATGACTGTTGCTAGGCGGCGTGAGATAGGGCAGTGCAACACCGATATCAGGTGATGAGCCAACAGTTAAGTCGGTTAAGACTACTGCTGTGTAGGCGTCAGGTAAATTTACTGATTGTAGCTGTGTAGGGCTCAATGCAAAGAGATTCTCTGCACCGTCAAGCCAGAAAGCGACTTTTCCTGAGCTGTTAAAAGTTACTTGCCATACCTCATCTGCGTTTGAGGAAGGGAGTTGAATTGAGTTGAATTTTTGATAATCATCGTAATTTTGCAACTCAAGATTGACGGTAAAGTTATCACTGAGACGTTTAAGCGTTATTTTGCGAGCACCAGAATGGTATTTTCCTGAAAATTGCACGTTACTGTTTTCAGGTGACTTGAAAAAAATGACGGCCTGTCGAGGGATGTCCGCAGAAAAATGCACTTTGTTGGGCTCGAACAGACTTAGAGTGCGCTCGCCATGCGAAATTTTATAATTTCTAAAACTATAGCCTGGGATAATAAGCTTATAAGGCGAGCTTTTTTCACTCACCTTCATTTTGTATTGGCCTGAGCGGTTACTTTGATCAATTGTTATTTTCTCAGCCAGCTCACCATTACTGTTGATTAAATAAACTTCCTCAGCATTGGCATCGCTTAGCCACGCATCTTTCCACTCAATAGTTAAGCTGTCTTCGGCCTGTGAAAGAATTATAAATGAGCCGTCTCTGATGCTTTGCCAATGCACTTGCTGGGCAAAAACCGGATGAGTTGTTGCTGCTAATAAAAACAGCAATAAAGCTTTAATTCTTATCAATTTTTTTACCCTTTAGCATTTTCAATGCTGCAGAAATATCAGTCGGTGTTACCAGCAGCGTGTGGTAAAAAGGCACACGAGTTATTTTGCAATACAAGGCAAGCATGATCAGCGTGACAAAAATATAAGCAACAGAGGATGCAATTGCTGCGCCGGTTATATTGAATTTCGGGATCAGAATAAAATTAAGAATTAAGTTGAGTGCGGCGCCTGAGCCAACAATAAGCGATAAGGTGCCGGGCAGCCCTTTGCCCAGTAAGTCTAAGCGTAAAATACTGGCGTAGCATAACGCGAACAAACCTGGCAACAAGGCAATAAGTGCAGGGTAGGCTGGTGCATAATCAATGCCAAATAAGGTAACAATGAGCCATTCGCCAATCAGTGCCATCGCCAAGCACGCACAGAGCATTACTGTTGCCGTGACCCGTAGAGCCAGTGGCGTCAATTGCTCGGTTTTCTTGTCTTGCTGCAATAAGCGCTTCATCAGTGGCGTGGTGACAGCCTCTGGAATAATCAGCAGTAACTCTGCTGCAGCGCTAGCCATTGCGTAATGGCCGAGCGCACTGGCTGGTAGTAATGCACCAATGAAAAGGTAATCAGCGCGCAAGAGTATTTGCTGAAACAGAATGTCTGGATGACTTCTTGCACTGTATTTTAGAAGCTCACCTTGATCTTTGGGTTGCCATTTAAGTTTGAGCACATGAAAACGTTTTAACCAGCACCAACCCGCTACTGTCACCACGACCAATCCGCCAATCCAGCTAATCAATGCGGCATCAAATACTCGGTCGCGCCAGAAAAAGATAAAGACTAAAAATAGAAACAGTGGCGTGCTTGATTCGAGTAAGCGCAGCATGTTGAATGCGTTGACGCGTTCATCGGCGTTATGCAAAGTCAGTAAGCCGCTTTTAAGTACGGTTAACGGCACCACAGGAATCAGTAACCAGATCCATACGCCGAGTTGCTCGACAGCGCTGACTTGGGTACCCAGCCAGTTCAAAAGCACAATGCACAGAAGTGTCAGCAGGCCGGATAACAAGCAGCCATAAATAAGCACTTGGGTGATCAGCAACCCCATCGGCTTCTGTTTTGCGGCTTGATAGCCTACCGCTGTATTCAGTCCACCGCTGGTGAGTGCCGCAATCAAATCAGGCAGGGTGCTAAGTAGCGCAAACAAACCACGGTCGGCAGGGCCGAGTAGGCGGGCTAATAATATATTCCTTACCAGACGTAGCGCGATCATCACTAAACGCGTACCCAGACTTACCAGTAAGTGCCAAACATAGCTGTATTGCTTCATGGCAAAGACCTAAGTTGCTGGGACTCAATCGTGGGTACGGCTATACGGCTGCCTTGTAATATTCTCCAGGCAAGCAAGCCGGGTTGCTCTGCTGCTCTTTGGCTGACATCAATGCGTGGTAAGCAAAAGTTATTTTGTCCATCACTGATCAGGCCAGGCTGCGTACTGAGCGCGTGACTGTAACCAAGTTCGTTCAATAAACTGTGAATGTACGAATTGTTATTTCCATTTGGGTAACAGTATATTTTTAGCGGCTTGGAGCATTTTTCAGTCATCAGTGCGTCTGATTTTTGCAGGTCTTCGGCACAAGCGCTTTGATCAAGCTGGGTTAATATAAAATGCTGATGCCCATGCGGGCCAAATTTGATCAGCCCAGACTCTTCTAAGTAGCGGATGTCAGACCAGTCCATGGCGTCAGGTGTGTTGTCATAAAAAAAAGACTCGGCAAGTAGCTGTAATGTCTGTGGCTCAAGGTCTTTTAAAGAATGGATAAACGCTAAAATTAAAAAGCTCTTGCCAGATGATTTATGCTTATCAAAAAGAGCTGGATTAAGCGTAAGCGAATAGTGCTGCAAAGCTTTCTGCAAGGCCGCTTGATCAATGGATTGCGGCTCTTCCCAGAGCCTACCGGCAATCGACTGCCACCAAAAACCTCGGTTGTTACCAATGTAGTCGGTGGATAAAAAAATAGTTGCGGGGACCTTGTGTTGTTTCAATAGAGGAAAAGCATGAACAAGATTATCTTTCCAACCATCGTCAAAGGTCAGGGCGAGCTTTGGTTTCAAGCTAGGCGTGCTGCTAATTGCCTCTTCTAAGTCTACAATATCAAAGTGTTTTTTTAAAAAAACCAGCAAATCTGCAAATGTGTTTTTATCAATGCAAAGAGGGTTGTTATGCGGCAGGCGCGCCTGTTCTTTGCTATCAATCACGCGGTGCATCATCAAAATAACGGGATGACGACGTAAGTGAGCTTTGCCTATGGTGTTTAAGTAGGCTAATCCAGCTGTTTTTTTTATGAGGTCTTTGATAGCCATAGTCATTACCGATTTTGTTGAGGATTCCATAAGCTATATTTTTTGCCTGTTAAAAACTCCCAGCAACCCACAGTCATCCCTATCAGCGTAATTAAAATATAACCAGCAATCCTAAAGATTTTTGGTAGGCGTCCTTGGCTATCGAGTAAACCTGCAATCGCTAGACCATAACTGATCAGTTGCAGATACAGCACGCAGGTATAAAAAATATGTATATCGCGAATAAAAAAATTGCTGATCAGCAAAGGAATCAAACACAGCGGCGAGAGACGGCGTATAAGCTTGTGGCTGATTAAAGCGATAGCGTAAAGCTTGTGTTTGAATGGATTGAGCAGTTCGCGTCTGGCCGCTAAGCTTTTTAGCCCCCCTACAGTGACCCGAATACGACGGCGGTATTGTTTATCAACCTCATCAACACCCTCGTCTATGACTTTTGCATTTTCGACATAAATGATTTTTTTGCCGTTGACCGGCGCGCAAGTGCTGAGGAAAAAATCATCATTGACGTCCAGTGGAATTGTTTGAAAAAGCTCTTTGCGTAATGCCAATAAAGCGCCGTCTGCAGAAACCATACATCCAGTTTTGTTTTCTACTGCTCTGATCCAAGACTCGTAATGTCGGTACAAGCTATCGCCTAAGCTCAATGATTTTCCGCTGTTCGGAATTATCATTTGACCTGCGCTAGCACCGACTTCGGCAGAGGAAAATGGTCGTAATAAGTGTTCCAAAGTAGAGTCTTCCCACTGATTATCGGCATCGGTAAACACCACGATGTCATTTTCAGCATAGGCAAATGCAGTGTTCAGCGTGCTGGTTTTTCCTGCGCGCGGTAAATCCAATACGGTTATACAAGGGTTATCAAATGCTTGAGCAAGGCGTACGGTTTGATCAGTCGAGCCATCGCTGGCAATAATTATTTGTAGTTTTTCTGTTTGATACGATTGATTGAGAATAGAGACTATTTTGTTTGTTATATTTTTTTCTTCATTGTGTGCAGCGATGATGATGCTTATTGGAAGATTATCCTGCATTGAATAGGACGTTTTTTTATAAAATAAAGCAATAACACTAAGCAGTATTGGGTAGCCAATAACAGCATAGATTGGTATTAAAATACTTAACCAAAAAATATATAGCATAGTATTACTCAGTTTCTATTTGAAAGTGGAATGCAATAACGCAGCACAGCCAATATGCAGACGTAACCAATGCAGTAAAGAAAGCTTTAAAGTGAGGGTCGAGTTCGATAGAACATTAGACTGGCGTGCGGCAAGCACCACTGCAGGCACTGTGCTGAGTAATAAAAAAAAACCTGCTGAAGAAAAATGACCTGTTAGCATGCTTAATGCAGCAACCATGGTGCAGAGCGTTACCGCAATGCAGAGAATCGGAAATCTTAATAAGCGCAGACTTGGTTTTTTCTGGAACAGTTGCAGGTGACTGCTCTGTCGCCAAAATTCCTTTTTAAACCATTCAGTCCATGACTTTTCATAACCCCAATGTAGTGCGATAGGCTCGGCTAAGCTGATTTGCTTGGCTCCTTGGCGGTGCAGGCGCAAACCAAACTCTTTGTCCTCACCACTAGAGAGAAGGGCATTAAAACCGCCAGACGCGGCAAATCTTTCACGCGTTAGAAACAGATTAGGAGTGGCAAGCCATTCTAAGGCTCTGTTCTGACCCGTTTTTGACATGCTTCTTTTTTGCCAAGCACGAGCAAACCAAGGTGCCTGCAGTGGCGTGTCGCAGTCGTGTGCGATGACATCAAAATTTTCCTGCTGATTTAAGCAGGATATAAGCCAGTTGCTCGGCACTTCTATATCAGCGTCTAGAAAAGCCAGATAGTCACCTGTAGCCAGTTCTGCACCAGCATTGCGTAGCCCACCAATCTTCAGATCAGGCAAAAAAACAACAGTTGCTCCTAATGCCTCGGCAAGCTCTCTACTGTTGTCTGTTGAGTTATTATCAACAGCAATTATTTGATAGTCGAGCCCTGCTGTTACTGCAGCATTAATAGCGCTTGTTATCGTCCTTTGGATATGTTCGGACTCATTAAACATAGGGATGATAATGCTAATTTTTTGCATAATTATTTTCTTCTGAGATAGTGTCTTGTTCTGAGTTGTTTCTAATCACTGAAGAGATAGCTAAGAACATCCATAAGTATTTATGGTTGGGACTGCTTAAAAATAGCATAAATATAGCAATACTGATTAAGCATAAGCCAAGATGCATGGCTATATCCGCATTTAAACTTTGTTTTTTATGTATAAAGTTTTTTCGTGCAACTTTAAAATTATTTAAACCTATTATGATTATAAGTATAAAGAAAATTCCTGCAGGAACGCCCATCTCACTAAATATCTCGAGATAAGTATTGTGAGCACGACGAAACAGTTCAGGGTTCACCAGTTCAGCAGAGAAGGCTTTTGCATAGCCAGACTGCGCGTAGCGAATCGGGAAGGTGCCAGGGCCCGAACCGACCAAGGGATTATCCTTCATCATCTGTGAGCCAATGATTAAATATGAGGCTCTGCGCCCCAAGGATGCGTCTTGATGCGGGTTAACACCTGACTTGAGTACGCTCAGTGACTTAATCCGCTCTACATATTCTGCAGGTAGGCTATATAAGATGGTAGGAATGGCAATCGATGCGCCAAGCATTAAAAAACCAAAATGTTTCGGACGTATTTTCTTTAATGTTTCTTTATGGTGCCAAGCGCTAATGGCAAAGCAGAGCAATACAACCAATAAGCCAGAACGCGAATCTGTTTTAGTCATGCCCGTGAGCAATAGAATGGTTACTGCAAGCCAGAACACACGAGTGATTAGTTTACGGCTGTGCAATAGCATCAAGGTTGCCGCTGGGATAGCAATTGCAATCAGTAGAGCAAAATAGTTGGCGTCTTTTAGAAGGCCGATTGCACGTCCTCCGACCTGATGTTTTGCAGAGAGCAAAGCAATTACGCATGTGGCTGCAACACTTATTGCAATCAAGGCACTGAGACGCGTTAGGTTCAGTTCTCTACCGACTAATAGCGTGATTAGAAAAAACAGCATGCCGATGATTAGTTCTCTAATATTGCCTAGAGAAACCATCATGTTTTCTGTGAACATCAGGCTTAAGAACACACAAAGACTAAAAAGGTAAATCATTTTCCAGAGTTGACTATGCAGTCTTTGCTCAGGAATTTTTTTAATAATGAGTTGAATCAGCAGCACGGCAATAAGCGAAAAGCCTAGCAGTTTAGCGCCGGTGAAATTTGTGTCTTTAAATAAGCCCTCAAACGGGACGAGAGCAGCTAGGCCAATCAGTCCCCAGGCGGGGTGCTTATAGAGCGCCGCCACCGCAAACACCGCAAATACCGCAAGCGGTGCAAGTATTGGCCAAGGGCTCGCTAATAAAGCAAGGCAGACGACTGTAATCAGGGCGCCTATTGCCGTTGTTATCATCATTATGCAAGGCTCTCTAGGGTGCTTGTATAGACAGCAAGCCAATGCTTAGCGTTATTAGCCAGGTCATAATGGCTTGCTTGTCTTTTCTTAGCGTTATCAGACAGTTCTTTTGCCAACGCTGGGCTCTCTAATATTTTTTCGACACAGGCACTCAGCTCTTGAGTGTCTAAGGCTTGAGCAAGTAGGCCTTCTTTAGCATGTTCAACAACATCAGGAATACCGCCGACGGCAAAAGCGGCGATGGGCACACCTGCTTGCATGGCTTCTAGTAAAACCATCGGTGTTCCTTCTGTACGAGAGCTGATAACCAGCACGGAAAGCTCGGCTAGCCAGCGACTAACATCTTCTTGATAGCCTAATAAATTGATTTGAGCCGACAAGCCTTGGCGCTCTATTTCAGCCTCGAGAGCACTGTGTTGAGGGCCATCGCCTAACAAAACGGCTTGAACATTTTGTTTTTTTTTCAGTACAGGAATCACTGTCTGCAAAAATAAGTCAGGGCCTTTCTCTTCACTTAACCGGCCAATAAAGCCTATTATTTTAGTACTGGTGTGTTCCCTTGCTAACCATGTTTTATCAGGCAAACCGTTTGCTATGACATGTATTTTTTTTTCAGCGATATAAAATTTTCGATGCAAGCCTGCAATACTGTTCGCAACGCATACCACATTGCGAACAGTTGGCGTTTTGCACAATAAAATACTGGACCACATATAGATGTATTGTTTAATGCTGCGCGGAGTAAAACCGTGCTGGGTAAAAATCAAAGGCAGTTTGTTTCTTTTTGCCGCAATCCAAGCATAAATCTGCGCTTTAAAATTATGAGCATTCACTATTGCAGACGTGTTTTTGGTCATACGAATGAAGTGGCTTAAGGAATCACAGCTAACACAATCTACACCGTAGCCAGAAAACCGCTTAAGCAGATCTTCTGGCGGCGTTATCAACACAACAGTATTCTTAACGTACTGTTGTGTTGCCAAACAGTGGTCAACTAGCATGCGTTCAGCACCATAAAAGCCACCACTGTGGATCACATGGGTAACAGCAGCGTCAGCCGGTTTCATTGCTTAATCCAATACCATAGCCAAGCAATGGTGCCGGGTTTGTGCGGGTTATGCTGTTCTTCAATCTCGGCATCAATGACCAGCAAAACAGGCAAACCTAAATGCTCAGGAATTTGTCCTGGCAGTTTGAAGCTGTGGTCAAAAAACTCTTTGACATAACCCAGAGAGATTGCCAATAACAGCGCGGTGAGAATTCCGAGAGGAATAATAACCATTGGCTTTGGAAATGAAGCCTCTGCAGGCTCATAGGGCTTGCTGAGTATCCGGGCATTCGATAACGCACCATCGATAATGTTTTGGCCGAGGCTTTCTTCATAGCGCTGCGTGTAAGCGAAAAAGGCTTTATGCAGCGCATCAATTTCAGTATCAAACTGTCTTAACTTGCTTTGAATTTCTTGCAAAGCTTTAACTCGAGCTTTGTACTCTTCGATTCTTGCTGTCTTTTGTGCAATGGTAGATTTAATAATATCCAGTTCTTTTGAGCGCTCGGTGATTCGATTACTCACCAGTGTTAGGAACTGTTGATGGGTCACTCCGAGCTGTTTGCGCTGCTCTTTGATGGGGAGACTGTTGCTAGTAAAAGCCAGCGATGCATTATTAAAACGACCGATTTGTTCAGCAAGTTTTTCCCCGATATCTTTTATTTCCCTGTCTTCATAGGCGATATTTCCGATTGTTTGCTTGAAGGTAAAGGGAAAAGTGAAGTTCGCGTTTGCTGATTTTTTAGCTAAAGACAGCTTTTCTGTCAGGTAGCTTAGCCACTGCTGACTTTCGAGTAGACGATCATAATAAATATTGAGCGACTGTTCTTCAGTATTGATTGCATTCAATCGGAACGTGATTTCTTCCGTTGGGTCTGAAGCGTTAGCTGCTTCTAAAATACCGAGACGGCTGTTCTCCAAATCATCAATACGGTCTTTATAATGCAGTTTTTTCTGCTCATAAAAGACTTGTGGTAACTCATTAGACTGCAAATCTTGGCGGTTTTTCAGGTAGTTCTGTAGGAGACGATCTACAAAAACAGTTCCCTGAACTGGGTCTGCCGCTGAATAGGTAATCAAGATGATATTTGAGCCTGGCAGTGTTTCAATTTTTAAGTCTTTGATAACTTTCTGTAATAATTCATCTAGACTCGTATCCCTAATCGGGTCTACATCTAACCCGATGAATTCTTTTGCTGGGTTAATAACATAATTCTTTAAAGGTGAGGTTATAAAGTTTTTAATTGGCTTTATAATTATTTTTTTAATTAATGATTCTGACTGTTCGAAAGAGCCCTCTGCGACAAGCTCAATCAGGGTTTGTCGAGTTAAACTTGATGAGCGTAAAATATTACTCTCGGTTTCCATATCAGCCAAAGATGTTGGAATAAACTTATCTGTTTCAGTACTTAATGAACTTGTTGAGTCTGTCTGAGATAGTTTTTTCGATTGGACTATAACTTCAGCCGTGACATCAAAACTTTGTTTGAGGGCAATGGTTAGCAGCAATGTAAATGCGACAAAGACTAAGAAAAATCGTTTAATTAATCGACTGTTCGAAAAAAATATACGCATAAACTCATGTAAATAATTTTCCATGGATTTGTTCTCTTGTGGTTTATTCTCAGTCATCATCTTTATTATCTACACGGTATGAGAAGCTAAAACCAATGCCTTGGAAGAGTATGACATCAGCAATTTGTCGGCTTATTTCTCCAGCTTTAGACAGTCGGGTTTGTGGTATATAGAGCAAATCATCAGGCTGTAAATAAGCGAGCTGTAAAGCTTCTCTAGTAACTGCTTTTTTGATGTCGTATACGTAGGCAGTTGCTTCATTACCATTTCTGCGCATGATCACCGCAGAGTCTAAACGCGCTTTTGAGCTTGCGCCTTGAGCAAGAGTGAGGGCTTCAAGTACAGAAATAGGACGGTTAATCGGGTAGGCGCCAGGCTGCAGCACTTCTCCGAGTACGTAAATTTGGTTAGGCCCTGTAGATTTAAGCAGTACATCAGCTCTAATTTGACCAAGTTCGGTTGCGTAACGTTTATTGACTTCATTACGCAGTTCGTCGATCGTGAGCCCTTGCAGCGATAATGTGCCGATCAGAGGAAAACTTGCACGGCCATCTGCTCCGACTAAAATCTCGCGACTCAAGCCTGTTGCCGGATGGTTTAACGTTGTGCGTAAGTTTTCTAGTTGAGCCATTGGACGAGGAACAGCCACAATGATCTCAGGTGTCTTAATCGTTTTCTTATACTTATCAACCACAACCTTTTGCGCTTCCGTAATGTTTAGGCCTGCTAGTTTTATAGCGCCCACATACGGCATTTCTATGCTCCCGTCAGGCAATACCAGCCGAGTTCCGCTTAATTCATTGGCAGTTAGAAAAGTAAGCTCGACCTGATCACCAGACTGAATTCGATAGGCTTCTTTAGAAGTTGTGCCAATATGAAAAATAACATCTAACACGTCCAGAGGTCGCAGGACTTGTTTGATCGGTAAGATCTCCATGCGCTGCTGGTGTTCTTGATCAGCTGTTTTGATACTAACCGGAATGTTAATAGGCGTGTTGGAGTGCTCTTTACTAGCGCAGCCGGCTAATAAAGATATGCTTAATAGCGTTATTATTGAATGTGTTCTCATTTTAACAACCTATTTATAGTTTGTTGTAAATCCAGTTTGGAGTGTAATATTTTCTGTTATTGAAAACGCATCCAATAATATTTGCACCAGCTTGAGTAAGTCTTTTTTGTGCTGCTTGCGCGACTTCCCAGCGTGTTTCTTCTGCCTGTATAACTAATACTACTGCATCTGTTTTTGCAGCTATTTCAATAGTGTTATTATTACTATATATAGAATCGCCATCTATAATTATATATCTAAATTCTTCTGAAAGTTTTTTTAATATAATTTCCAGGTCTTTGTGTATGATATTTTGAGTGTTCTTTCTATTGATGCCAATTGGCATAAAATAAAAGTTTAATTTTTCATCTTTATAGTAATGTTTTTCGAGGCTTTCTACAGTTTCTGTGTTTGTCTGTATATCAACTAGACCTAATTCTTTGGTTTTGCCTAGCGATTCTGTAAGGTTGTTTTTGCTGAGGCTGACATCGATAATTAAGGTGCGATCATTGGTAGTTTTTGATAGTTCATCGGCAAGAGTTAAAGTGCTTGACGTTACACCTGACTTGGCATTGGCAGAGGTGATTAGAAATGACTGGTTATCTAGATTTTTTATAATACTAGATAGGTTGCTTTCACTTGCTTTTTTAATGGTAAGGGCTTGTTGCTCGATACTTTCCATTTAGCTTGCTCCGTGACCACTGATAACACTAAAAGGTGTTTTTATTAAAATTTTCAAATCTTGCCAAGGGCTTTGGCTCGCGATGTAAAGCAAATCAAGCGCTACTCGATCATCAAAATCAATATTACTCCGCCCCGATATTTGCCATAAGCCAGTAATGCCTGGATATATGCTTAATCTGCTTAGGTGGTTTGAGTTGTATTTTTGAGCATTGAATGAAGTAGGGCGTGGTCCGACCAGTCGCATGTCGCCTAATATTACGTTAATTAGGTTTGGCAACTCATCTAAACTGCTGCGACGCAAAAAAGATCCTACTTTAGTAATTCTAGGGTCTTTATCTATTTTGAAATCAATTGAGTCGGCGCCGTGCTTATTCAGGTGACGAAGTGACTCTTTCAACTCTTCTGCATTGGCAACCATCGTTCTAAATTTGAACATACCAAAGCGTCTGCCACGAAAGCCGGTTCTTTGCTGAATAAAAAAAACTGGGCCAGTACTGCCGGTTTTGATTAGAACTGCAATGACTATAAAAATCGGACTGATAGCTAACAATAAAAAGCTGGCTAGAAGTGCCGATGACAGACGCTTGGTCATCGAGATTGACCAAGGCGTGCCAGGTTCTCTACCGAGTAACCAGCCTTTTTCTTGAATATGGATAGCCGCTGAGATTTTTTCTCTAAACTCAGTGTTGCGTCGGTCAACATACTCGGTGGTCTTTTTTCGAGATCGGTTGATGTCTTCGGTGCTATGTTCCGTATGTGCAGACATTGTCTTGTTCCTGTTTATAAATAATAGGATTTGAACCAATTGGTGTAGTGTTCGAGGCCTTTCTCGATTGATACCATAGGTTTAAAGTTGATCAGGCTTTCCAACTGTTTGGTTTCTGCGCTTGTTGCGAGAACATCGCCAGGCTGCAGAGGCAGTAGTTCTAACTCTGCTTTTTTCCCCATAAACCGCTCAATGAGCGCTACATAATTTAATAGCTCAATGGGTTGGCTGCCGCCGATATTAAGAATTCTCCAGGGCGCAGCGCTGGTTGATGGCGCTGGTTTTTTTGCATCCCAGTCTGGATTTGTTTGTGGAGGGTGCTGGAGTAGGCGAGTGATTGATTCAACGATGTCATCAATATAAGTAAAGTCACGCTGATGGTTGCCATAGTTAAATAGCTTTAACTTTTTACCGGACTGTATGGCATCAGTAAAAAGGAAAGGTGACATATCTGGTCGACCCCACGGGCCGTACACGGTAAAAAATCTTAAGCCAGTACAGGGGATCTTATAAAGATGACTATAACTATGTGCCATTAACTCATTAGCTTTTTTGGTTGCCGCATACAAAGAAAGAGGATGATTGACGCCATCATCAATATCGTAGGGTGTGCTTTGATTGGCACCATAAACAGAGCTTGATGATGCATAAATAAGGTGTTTAACAGGGAATGCGCGGCAGGCCTCTAAAATATTTAAAAACCCTTTTAGATTACTCTCAAGGTAGGCGTCAGGGTTTTCTATTGAATAACGTACGCCGGCTTGTGCTGCCAGATGAATGACATAATCGGGGCGAAAATTGCTAAAAATTTCAAGAGTTTGCTCTTTGTTGCCGATATCTTGTGAGTGGAGTTTGAGATCACCGCTTTGTGTCGCAATCCAGTTAATACGATCTTTTTTTAACTGTACAGAGTAGTAGTTGTTGAAATTATCTATTCCAACAATCTCGTGTCCGGCTGATAAAAGTCTATGCGCGCAATGAGCGCCTATGAAGCCGGCTACGCCTGTTATTAAAATTTTCATAAAAACCCGAGTCAGTTCATTCCATCATAAGTCGAGCACTTGTGTTTTCTATGGAATTAATCGACAGGAAGGTTGTCAATAAATTATTAGGTTTTTCAAGTATTAGACTTATTGTGTGATATTGGTCTCATTATGCCATCGGCTTAATAATTACTACAATGCTCGAAAACGCAACGCTTCGTTGCGCATTTGTATTGCTTGCTTCGATATAAAGAATTGTTCTCAACATGCTTATCCACTCAGGTAAGATAGCTGCAAACATTTTTTAGGAGTAAGCAGTGGATTTTTTACTTGAGTACGCAGGTTTTTTGGCGCGAGCAGTCACGGTTTTAGTGGTTATTGTCGTTATTTTGGCGATGATGACAGCGTTGCGTTCACGTGGACGAACCCGCGCTGGCGAATTGCTGGTGACCAGTCTGAATGATTTCTATAGCGAATTAAAAGACACTATTGAGCTTAATGTGCTGGATAAAACACAGTTAAAAGCACGACGTAAAGCCCTAAGCGCGCAAGAAAAACAAGATAAAAAAGCCGGTTTAAACAAAGCTCGCGTGTTTGTTTTGGATTTTGATGGTGATATCAAAGCGTCTGCAGCCGATAGCCTACGTCATGAGATTACCGCGCTTTTAGCAGTCGCACAGCCAACTGATGAAGTGGTTTTGCGTCTAGAAAGTGGCGGCGGTATGGTGCACAGCTATGGTCTGGCTTCATCGCAATTAGCCCGCATCCGTGATGCAAAAATCCCTTTAACCGTATGCGTCGATAAAGTTGCTGCCAGCGGTGGTTATATGATGGCCTGTATTGGCGATAAGATTTTAAGTGCGCCATTTGCGGTACTGGGATCTATCGGTGTGGTGGCGCAGTTGCCTAATATCCACCGACTGTTAAAGAAAAATAATATTGATGTGGAAATTTTAACGGCTGGTGAGCATAAGCGCACCTTGACTATGCTTGGCGAAAACACCGAGCAGGGGCGTGAGAAGTTTTTACAAGACTTACAAACAACGCATGATTTGTTTAAAAAGTTTGTTGTGCAGTATCGTCCGCAACTGGATATTGATGCGGTAGCCACTGGTGAGGTATGGCTGGGTACTGATGCACGAGAGCAGCAATTAGTTGACCAGCTGCAGACCAGTGATGAGTATTTATCCAAGCGTGCTGCCGAAGCAGATTTATATGCGTTACAGTTTGTGCAAAAGAAAAGCCTGCAAGAGCGTGTTGGCCTAAGTGCTGGTGCAGCGCTTGAGCATGTTGCTGATAAAGGCTGGGAGCGTTTGCAGCGCCGCTTTATTGGCTAAGAGCATACACAAATAACCGCAGAGGATATTTTATGAGTACATATCAAGCATTATGGGTGACTGAAACACCACAATTTCAACAGAGCGTGGTTGAGCGCTCAATGGATGATTTACCTGAGGGCGAGGTACTGATTCGTGTGCGTTACTCATCCTTAAACTATAAGGATGCATTATCCGCAACCGGTAATCGTGGCGTCACTCGCACATTTCCACACACGCCAGGTATTGATGCAGCAGGTGTGGTTGAGCACTCAAGCGTTGCCGAACTTGCCGCAGGCGATGAGGTGATTGTCACTGGTTATGATTTGGGCATGAATACTTACGGTGGTATGGCACAATATATTCGCGTACCAGCGGCTTGGGTGATTAAGCGTCCAGCAGGGCTGTCACTGCGCGAATCGATGATTTTGGGCACTGCAGGTTTAACTGCGGCTTTATGCGTTGATAAATTATTGCGTGCTGGATTAACTGCTGAGGCAGGCTCTGTATTGGTCACGGGAGCCACCGGTGGGGTTGGCTCGATTGCTATCGTGTTGTTAAAACACTTGGGCTTTCATGTGACAGCTGTTACAGGAAAAGCAGAGCAAACAGAGTTTTTACGTCAACTAGGTGCGCAAGAAGTGATTGCTCGTGAAGCGTTAACTTCCGGAACGGATAAAGCTTTGCTAAAACCGCAGTGGGCAGGTGTAGTCGACACTGTTGGCGGGGATATCTTGTTTAATGCTGTTAAATCATTGCAGTATGGTGGCAGCGCAGCCTGCTGTGGACTGACTGCTGGAATTGATTTTAAAGCCAGTGTCTTGCCGTTTATTTTGCGCGGCGTGAATTTGCTCGGTGTTGATTCGGTTGAATTGCCCTTAGTAAACAAAGCGTCGATGTGGGATAAGCTCTCATTGCAATGGAAGCTGGATCTAGAAAGTTTAGTAAAAGAAATTAGCTTGAAAGATGTACCGAATGCCATTGCCACCATGTTGGCCACTCAGCAAACAGGGCGTACTTTAGTTCGGATTGATTGATTCAGTCTTTTCGCTAGATAAAAAAACGGCCGTGCAAATCAATTGCAACGGCCGTTTTTTATTGCGGCTGAGTTATTTTGTGTAACGCTTTAAGATCAAGGTGGCGTTAGTGCCGCCAAAACCAAAGCTATTACTCATCACCGTATTTAAGGTGACGTTCTCGCGGGTTTTTTCAACAATCGGTAAGCCTTTAGCTTCTTCATCAAGCTCATCAATGTTGATTGATCCAGCAATAAAGTCGCCTTCCATCATCAGCATGGAATAAATAGCTTCTTGTACGCCGGCGGCACCGAGCGAGTGACCTGACAAACTTTTGGTGGAGCTGATTGGTGGTGCATTGTCGCCAAAGACTTCACGCACAGCGCGAATCTCAGCAACATCACCCACCGGTGTTGAGGTGCCATGGGTGTTGAGGTAGTCAATTGGCGCGTCAACCGTGGCAAGCGCTTGCTGCATGCAGCGTACCGCGCCTTCACCGCTTGGAGCGACCATGTCGTAACCGTCAGAAGTTGCGCCATAACCAACGATTTCTGCGTAAATTTTTGCACCGCGTTTTAGCGCGTGCTCCAATTCTTCAACCACCACCATGCCGCCACCGCCAGCAATGACAAAGCCGTCACGTTTGCTGTCATAGGCGCGCGATGCTTTTTCTGGAGTGTCGTTGTATTGCGTCGACAGAGCGCCCATCGCATCAAACAAGCAGCTTTGACTCCAATGCTCTTCTTCACCGCCGCCAGCAAAAACAATGTCTTGCTTGCCCAGTTGGATTTGCTCAAGCGCTTGGCCGATGCAATGCGCACTGGTTGCACAAGCAGAAGAAACCGAGTAGTTGACGCCTTTGATTTTAAAAGGTGTCGCTAAGCATGCTGATACCGTGCTACCCATGGTACGGGTCACGCGATACGGGCCAATGCGCTTGACGCCTTTTTCGCGCAGCGTATCAATGGCTTCCATTTGATTTAAGGTGGATGCGCCGCCCGAACCAGCGATTAAGCCAGTGCGCGGATTGGACACATCTTCAGGGCTTAAACCGCTGTCTTCAATGGCTTGCTGCATAGCAATGTAGGAGAAAGCCGCTGCTTGCCCCATAAAACGTAAAAACTTGCGGTCAATCAGTGCTTCTAAGTCAATATCAACCGAGCCTGAGACATGGCTACGCAAGCCCATTTCCGCATAGGAAGGGTTGAAACGGATACCGGTATGGCCTGCACGTAAGTTGGCGGCTACGGTGTTTTTGTCATTACCTAGGCAAGAAACGATGCCCAGTCCAGTGATTACAGCGCGACGCATACTGGTTATCCTTTAGAAAGAGTCTGTAGAAGAGAACAAGCCGACACGTAAGCCTTCGGCCGTATAAATTTCGCGGCCATCAACACTGACAGTACCGTCAGCAATCGCAAGAATCAGCGAGCGGTTAATGGTGCGTTTAATGTCGATTTGATAGGTGACTTTTTTAGCGGTTGGCAGTACTTGGCCAACAAATTTCACATCACCTGATCCCAGCGCACGGCCACGTCCAGGGTTACCTTGCCAGCCAAGATAAAAGCCGACCAACTGCCACATGGCATCAAGGCCTAGGCAACCTGGCATAACTGGGTCACCTTCGAAGTGACAAGCAAAAAACCATAAGTCAGGATGAATATCCAATTCGGCAGTGATTTGCCCTTTGCCGTATTTTCCGCCAGTTTCGCTGATGTTCACAATGCGATCCATCATAAGCATATTAGGGGCGGGCAGTTGCGCGTTACCTGGTCCAAAGAGCTCTCCGCGGCTGCATTTGAGCAATTCTTCGTAGGTGAAGGCGTTTTGTTTGGTCATGCGGGCTCCTCAACGTGCCTAATCGTGTATTGCATGTGGGCGATGGATATCCATCTGTTTGTTTTTGTGATCAATCTATCTAAGTGTTTTTAACACATTTAATAACGCTTAACAAAAAAACTCTATTCAACTTAAGCCTTTTGTCAGCTTACTGCTTAATAAGCGATAGCAACAATGACAAAAAGCACCAATGCTTGGTAAGTGCATGGTTAGACCACATAATCTTGCCGTAAGTCACAGCTTTTTATAACTGACCTTTGTAATTACTCGACAAGGTTATCCCTTAGTCGCCTAAGTTGTTTTTTCAATTGTTTTAACGCTGGCAGTCATGTAAGGGGATTATCAGGGTGAAAGTTGAGCCTTCATGCATACGGCTACTGACCGAAAGTTGGCCTCCCATCTGTAGCGTTAGAGCATGAGCAATGGATAAACCAAGCCCGGTGCCACCATAGCGCCGAGAAATACTCTGGTCAGCCTGGTGAAAGGGATCAAAGATATGTGCCAGTTGCTCGGCAGCAATACCAATGCCAGTGTCAGTAATGATGCACTGCAGAATAATCTGCTGGGATTCTGAACGTGTCCAATTCAGGTTTAAGGTCACGCTGCCTTGAGCGGTAAATTTGAGTGCATTGGATAACAAATTCACTAGTATTTGCCGTAAGCGGGTGGGATCGCCCTCGACTTGCAAAGTGGCCAACTCATCAGGCAAACAAAAAATCAGCTCAACACCTTGCTGCTCAGCGCTGTATTTAAAAATACGCTGCAGTGAAGTAAATAAATCGGCTAAAGAGAAAGCGATGCACTCTAATTGTAAGGCGTCATGCTCAAGTCGTGAGAAGTCTAGGATGTCATTAATCACATCAATCATTTGCAAGCTCGATGTGTGTGCGATCGAGGTGTATTCCGTTTGTTCTTGGTTAAGCTGCGTTTGCTCAAGCAGTTGCAGCATGCCGAGCACGCCATTCATCGGAGTACGTAACTCATGGCTCATCATGGTTAAAAAGTCAGATTTGGCCTGATTGGCGCGCTTAGCTTGATGGTGGGCATGTTGCAGTTCAGTGGTGTTTTGTTGTTGAGTTCTTTGGGCATTCTGTAAGGTTTGTGCCAGCATATTAATGTGCTGGCTGAGCTCGCCTAATTCGCCGTGATGGATGTCTTGCAGTGTCGACGTTTGGTAAAGCCCTCTATCCATTTCACGTAATTTTTGGCGCATCTGATGGATAGGTGTCGAAAGGCTGCGCGCCAAGCTGTACGCCAGCGCCCAAATCAGCGATAGGGCCATACAAATCAACCAAAAAGCATGAAATAAAATATGTTGCTGTTGTTTTTTTAGCGCGCTGTCGGTCATCCCGAGTACGACATGACCGATGCTTTCTTCTGGCTGTGCAGCTTCACTGAGAAATGATGATGACAGGAATAGCGGGTCAAGTTGCACGTTTTGTCGAGTGATGTTGGCTTTAAACGTAGCGCCAACACTGTGCTGGGGAAGATCCTTTGCTACACGAGTGAGCAGCTGTTGTTGATTGTCGTAAATTTCAATAAAGGCAATGTTTGGGTTTTTTAAAGTGCCTTGTAGAAGGGAGTCTAGGACTTGCAAGTTGCCGGAGATCACACTGAACTCTGCTGCCGGTGCCAACTGGTTAGCGAAGAGTTGGCCGGTGCTAGCCAATTCTTCTTGCAAGCTTTGCAGGCGTGCCAGAGTGAAATAACCGGTCAGCACAAAGGCGACCAGTACCGCTGGTAACAGGCTGACAAATAAAGTGTAGCGGTGAATGCTGCTGCCGAGCCATTGCTTCATGGGGCATTCCTGCGCTGTTGGAGTTGCTGGTTAATACGTGACGCGTGGTTTTTTTGAATGCCGAGTGAACGTGCGACTTGGCGATTAATCATCACTTTGAAGTGGTCTGGGTATTGGCTGCTTGGCCAGCTTGTTGATGGCGTTTTCAGCACGCTGCTGAGAGTCTGTATCCAGTCGTCTTGATCACTGTAAGTAGACGCTAGGCTGCCTGCCTTGATAAAGGCTGCGGTTGGGCCTATTAGCGTCTGTTTGCGTGCGTAACTGCTAAGCAAGATGCTTTTAATGGTTGCCGGGTTGTAAATGTTACTGTCATCAATACCCAGTAAGACGTCAGTTTGTTCCAGTAAGTTGCTAAGGCTGCGCGCGTCGTAACTGTCAGGCCAGTAGTATTTGCGCATAGTGAGGTTTTCAGCCTGTAACGCGTGTTCAATTTCGGCTAATAAAAAAGTGCTGTGATTGCCGTAAAGAACGCCAACGTTCTGCAGTCCCGGCAGCATAACTTTGAGTAAGGCTATTTGCCGCTGCAGTGGCGGGTCACTCCAGAGAAAGGTGATATGACTCGGTCGACGGTTAGCGAGGCGGTGATAAACCTGCACGCGACTGACTTGTAAAATCAGTGTGGCAGGGCCTGGGGCAGTCAGTTTTAAACGCCAGTCTAAGAGTTCTGCTCCCAGTAGAATCAGCTGAGTATCCGCTGGAAATTGTGTTTGCGCGGTCAACTGCGCACGTGGCATATAGCGAATATCAAGTTCCGGTAAAGCGTGCGCTAGAGTCTTGGTAAAGCTACGCACGGTCGCGCTGTCATGCTCGGCGCTAAGAAGGATTTGCGCAATTGCAGATGTGCTTGCTCCGTAGAGCAAACAAGCTGTGCAGAGTACCAACCATATGCGCTTAAACATTGAGCGCTTAAAACTCCAACTGTACAGTCGCGTAGGCCGTATCATGGGAGTTGTCCTTGTTATTAGTACGTCCTATTGGTTGGTTATTTAGTGCTTTCTGTAAGCTGCCAGCAAGTTGTAGGCGGGTGCTGCCCAGCTGGAATCGTCGGCTCAGGCGAGCGGTCAGTAGTTGCAAATCGTTTTGGTTGAGCTGCTCAGCAGCAAAAAACATCAGGCTGCTGCTCCAATCAGCATTCCAATTGCGCAGCCAAGCTAGTGATCCGCTGTGCGCAGGTGTTACGTTTTGATCGAGGCGGTTGCTGGCCTGGTCTTTAATATAAGCGTAGCTGATGCGTAGGCGATCTTTCTCCGTGGCTTGCCAATTGCCTTCAAATTCACTGCCGTAAAACTTAATGTGATCATCATTATTTAAGCTAAAAGAAATTAAGCTTGGTCTGTGGCTGATCATGCGAGTGATTTTCTCATTAAAAATCTTGATATCGAATGACAGTTTTTGCGGTGCAAAGTAACCATTGTAGCCAAGCTCAAAAGCACGGATTTTCTCTTGCTTTAGGTTGCCATTACCTTGAGCGCTGATAAAAAAGTCAGCGTTACTATTTTGAGCAATTGCAGGGCGTAGATCCTTCACCCTATATTGCCAGTCGGCATGGTTTTCAAACATGTCAGGTGAGCGTACGGCTTCGCTGTAAACTGCGCGAAAACCATGGGCTGGGGTGACGAGATAGTTGACCGCAAAACGAGGTGAGAAAGAGTCACCATTGCTGCTGTCGTGCTCATACATGCCGCCACCTTGTAGCAGCCAGTGCTCGCTGGCATAGAATTCAAATTGACTGAAGGCGCGGAAAATGTCTTTACGCTCGCGGCCATTGAGAAATGAGGCTGAGCGCGCTTGATCATAGCGATAACTCAGGCCACTAATTAAGCGTAACTGTTCAGAAACGCTGTAAGTGTCTTGCACTTCCACATCAAAACGAGACTCTCTACTGTTTTCGTTAATTAAGCCGCAACTGTGAGCGAGGGCGCCTGGTTGAACCAGTTGGCCGATGAGCCAGTTTTGTAATACTGCTTGGCGCGCAGAGGGGTTGCCGATGGGCTTTAAGCGGCGCAATCGCTCTCTCTGCGCAAAGGAAGAAGTTCGCCACAGCTCATTGAGCTCAGAACTGAAGCTGATTTGTGCATCACAGGCGCGCCACTCGCGTAAGCGCTCCCATTGCTGTGCATTGGTTTGTACAGAAAGGCTGTGCTGTGCATTAATATTGCTATTCCAGCGTAAGCTTGCGGCGTAGTCTTTGGCTTGCTCATCAGAGTTGCTGTCTTGCTCCCAAGGCTGAGGGTTTATTTTTCCAGCAAAAGCCGATTGGTAATTGTTGTTGATTTGATTGCTGCCTTCTTTAAAAGCCAGTTGCCAGTCCAAGCTGTTCTGTTCATTGAGTTGATGATTGGCTCTTAAGTTGAAGCGACTTAAACGGCGGCTGTCACGAAAGTCACTGCCGTCTTTACGCAGTTCAAAACCGTCATCGGTCAACGAAGAAATCGACAAGCGCATATCAGAGTAAGTGCTGTGCCAGGCTTGGCGTGCATAGCTGTCACGAATGCCATTGTTGCCAATATTGCCTTTAATTAGAGTGCCATGCGTGTCTTTGCCGCTGTGGGTGATGATATTAATCACGCCCA
>Ga0209075_1001169_pt1 | contig 25141 bp, 24 predicted proteins | sample Stecom2011_FD_187523 | JGI IMG/M metagenome (GOLD analysis project Ga0209075, IMG submission 187523) | Agricultural soil microbial communities from Utah to study Nitrogen management - Steer compost 2011 (SPAdes) (version 2) | ecosystem: Environmental > Terrestrial > Soil > Agricultural land...
CCAAGTAAAATATTCCTTTGGATTAATAGCAGACCATATTAAAAGAACAAAGAGTAAAAACAAAAGCGAGTAGAGTAATTTCATAATTAACTATATTAAATAGTGAAACTCTTAGAAATAATAAGCTTTATAGAGCCCTGAAAAAAGTTAGGTTTATAAAACAATTTCCTTGATTTTTTCTGAAGGAATCAACTTTTCAGAATAACCACCATCTGACAAAACACGCATTGCTTTCGCGATTGTTTTTGCTTCTATTATTTTATATCTCTTTGGGATTAAAAAATTGAAAATTCTCATAAAAACTGCGGCTACACTTTCGCCCAATCGCGATTCATTTCGGTCACCAACTATTAAAGAGGGGTGTAAAATATAAGTGTTTTCAATATTCTGCTTTAAAACATCGCGCTCCATCTCTCCTTTAGTTTTATTATAAAACACTTTACTATTACTATCTGCACCCAAAGCTGAGATCACGATAAAGGTTTTAATATTATTGGTTTTTGACAGTTTTGCAGCTGCCACAGGAATTCCGTAATCAATTTTTCGATAAAGATCTTTATCAGGAGTTTTAGACTTTGTAGTTCCGATACAGCAGTAAACCACATCTGCCTTAAATTGACCGGTGTATTTTTCCAATTGAAACATATCAATTATATACTCCTCAACTTTTGAATCGTTTAATTCTGCGGAACTTCTAGAAAATAGCTTTATCTTATCAAAAGAATCGTCTCTAATCAAAATATCTAACAAGATACCTCCAGTTAAGCCTGTTGCACCTATAATTATTGCTGATTTCTTCATAAGATAAATATACAACAAGCTTACATGCCAACAAGGATGGGATCTAAAAACCTTTGAGAGTTAGACAGTTTTAAAGGTATTACTTTTGCATTATGCTACCTAAACAACATATTCGGAAAATAATCCATATAGACATGGATGCTTTTTATGCATCTGTGGAACAATTGGACAATCCGGCCCTGAGAGGGAAACCTTTAGCTGTTGGTGGCAGCGAAAAAAGAGGTGTGGTTGCAGCCGCTAGTTATGAAGCACGGAAATTTGGCGTAAGAAGTGCTATGAGTGGGATGGCTGCAAAACGCAATTGTCCTGATCTTATTTTTGTGCCACCTCGCTTTGAACGATATCGTGAAGTTTCAAAACAGATTCGCGAAATATTTCTTGAATACACAGATTTAGTTGAGCCTCTATCTTTAGATGAAGCCTATTTGGACGTGACGGAAAATAAAAAAGGGAATCCAAGCGCAACATTAATCGCTCGTGAAATTCGAGAAAAAATCAAGCTAAAAACCAATCTTAACGCATCAGCGGGAATTTCAATAAATAAATTTGTTGCTAAAATAGCAAGCGATATCAACAAACCCAACGGTCAAAAAACAATTCCACCAGAAGAGGTAATACCATTTTTAGAAAGTTTAGACGTAAAAAAGTTTCATGGCGTTGGAAAAGTGACAAAAGAAAAAATGTACGGATTGGGAATTTTCACAGGAAAAGACTTAAAGGAACAAACGTATGAGTTTTTAGAAGAGCATTTTGGAAAAAGCGGAGCTCACTACTTCAATATAGTTCGAGGCATTCACAACAGTAAGGTTAAGGCCTCTCGACCTCAAAAATCATTAGCCGCAGAACATACTTTTTCTGAAAACATCTCTTCGGAAATCTACATGATGGAACACTTAAGTGAAATTGCTGATGAAGTTGAACGTCGTTTATTAAAGAGAAATCTGGCTGGAAAAACGGTTACATTAAAAATAAGATATAGCGATTTCAGCATTCAAACCCGAAGTAAAACCTTAACAGTGTTCATCAATAGAAAAGTACAAATACTATCGGTTGTTGAGGAATTACTCTATCAAGAAAGAATGAAAGACTCTGTGCGACTTTTAGGCATTTCGATTTCAAATCTAAACAATGAAGAAATCGATAAAGAGAAGGAAAACAACGAAACAGTAGAAGTTCAATTAAAACTAAGCTTCTAAAATAATCGTTAAATATTAGAGAGTTTTACAAAGTTAGATTAACTTACATATAAATATACTCGCTTATGAAACGCTTTACATATCTATTAATCATCACAACATTAGGAATCCTGTCCGTTTCTTCTTGTAAAAACGTAATAAAGAACGACGGTGTAGACCAATCTGTCGCCACAGATACTATTCCAGCCGAAACCGAACCCATGTTTATGTATGTAACAGCCGTTAGCGGTTTAACTCTACGAGATCAACCAGATCTTCAGAGTGAAAAACTGGCAATTATGCCTCTTGGCACAAAAGTTAAATTACAAACTCACAATAGCGAATCTACAATGAATATAGGCGGAATTGATGGCGCGATGGACGAAGTGGAGTTCAACGATAAAAAAGGTTTTGTCTTTAATGGTTTTATTTCAAAGTACACGCCTTCTGGAACAAATGCTGTTGCTGAAAATTATTTTGAAGATTTGAAAAAAGATTTTCCGGAAGTAGAATATTCTGAAGTTACAGGAGGAACTGTTAGCAAACCTTCTAAAACGCAAACCACACTTTTACCAACAGATAAATGGCACGAGGGTTTCTTTATGGCTCAGCAACTATATGGAATTCCTAGACAGTTTGCATTTCCAAACCCAACAGGATCTAATAATGAAATTCAGAAAAACAGTAACAAGAATAAAAACGACTTAATTAGCGAACTTCAAATTAGCCGTAGAAATAATACGCTTCAAAAAATTGTTTACTTCAATCAGAGTCAAAAACTAGAATCTACAGTAACAATAACTAAGGAAGGAAACAAAATAAAAATTGAAAAGGTAGAAACAGTAAATCAACCTTGACTAAGTTTCGCCCTAGTCAAGGTTAAAACTTCTTCTATTCTACTTGTGAAACGCGTAAAGTATTCACCATCCCTTTATTAACAATTGGCATTGCCGCCAAGTTAATCAAGTAATCTCCCTTGAAAACAAAACCATTATCGAACGCAATTTTATTTACGTCTTCTACGGTTTCATCAGTACTCACATACTTATCGTAATAAAAAGCCTTTACACCCCAAAGTAAATTCAGTCGAGCTAAAATTCTCTTGTTTGAAGAAAATGCCAAAATAAATGCTTCAGGTCTCCACGCTGAAATTTGAAAAGCGGTATATCCACTATTCGTTAAGGTACAAATGGCTTTAGCTTCAATTTCATTGGCCATGAGCGCGGCGTGATAACAAATTGATTTGGTTATATATCTATTGGTCTTTACCTTTGGAGGATCTTGCGGTACTCTAATTAACTTTGAGTTTTCAACGCTACTTAAAATCTTAGCCATTGTCTTTATAACTGCTACAGGATAGTTTCCTACTGAAGTTTCCCCAGAGAGCATAACAGCATCGGCTCCATCCATCACAGAGTTAGCAACGTCGTTTACTTCAGCACGAGTTGGAGTTAAAGATGTGATCATTGTCTCCATCATCTGCGTAGCAATAATTACAGGAATTCGAGCACGCTTAGCTGTTAATACAAGTTCTTTTTGAATAAGAGGCACTTCTTCTGCAGGAACTTCAACACCTAAATCACCACGAGCAACCATTAATCCGTCGCAGTGTGCCACGATAGAGTCTATATTCAATACAGCTTCTGGTTTTTCAATTTTAGCTATTATTGGAATTTTATATTCAGAGTGAGCCTCTATTAAAGCTTGTAGCTCCTTAAGATCCGCAGCACGACGCACAAAAGACAATGCAATCCAATCCACTTGTTGTTCTATTGCAAAAACAGCGTCCTCTTTATCTTTTGCGGTTAGAGCCGGAAGCGATAAGTCGGTTTTAGGAAGGTTAACCCCTTTTTTTGAACGTAATGGACCACCTTGAATTACCATTACTCGAACTTCATCTACTTTGTTTGTCTCTAAAACTTCGAATATAAGTTTCCCATCATCCAAAAGAATTCGTTCGCCTGCTTTTACGTCCTTCGGAAACTCGTCATAATTCATATAGACTCTTTCTCTTGTACCCTCAAATTCTTCACCTGTACAAAATGAAAGCTCATCGCCTGGCTGAACTACTACTTCTTCTTTCATTACACCAACTCGCAATTTAGGACCTTGAAGGTCTCCTAATATAGCTATGTGTTTCCCTAACTCTTCAGATAATTTTCTGATCATTCGAATTGTTTCTCTCACTGTTTGATAATCAGCATGCGAAAAATTAATTCGAAATACATCAACCCCCTCGAGAATCATATGTCTCAGGATATCTTCACTTGCCGTAGCTGGACCAAGAGTTGCTACTATTTTTGTTCTTTTTTGATTTGACATTTAATCGAAAATTAAATTGTTTTTTGATTTTATCTCGTCTACTTCAACCTCATAGGCTGAAATAACTTGTTTGATTTCATTTATATCAGATAACATTCTACGCAATGGCAATTTTCCATTGTCAGAACATATTTTTAAGAAGTAATCGACATTCTTAAACTCCGGAAGCAAATAATGCCTTGTGGCTTTATCAGAGACTAAAGCGTCAAAAAGCCCACCAGATTCTTGCAAGTCCACCTCAACCGAGTGACAAGCATTTGCCACCAAATAATAATGAGTGTACTTATTATGATCTTCAAAGTCATAGAGCGGAAATGTTATAAGCAGCCCTTTTGAAGAAAAGTCCAAATCAGATTTTGTTCTTCTGAATTGTGTGCCTAGTTGTTTGTTTAATAGATAAGCAAGTTTATAATCCTCCGCAGTGCAATGAATTGCAATAAGTTTATAAGGTTCCTCGGGTTCTTCGTCTAAAAAGAGTTTATAATTTGCCATTGCTCATTCTAATAAACTTGTGAGAAAAAACAATTATGTAGGTTCTCACAAATTGTATTTTTTACCAAATCCAACTTGTTAACAAAAATACGGAAGTAATTGCAGGTTTGAAATGTAATGAGGTTAATTGTTTCTAAAATAGAAATAAGATTAAAGCTATAATCTTCTCATCGTAAATGTTTCAGAGAAGACTTAACGTTGTGGTGGTGGCACTTTAATTTTAAGCTTATAGTAGGCTCTTTTAGCCGCACGTTCTTCTGCTTTTTTCTTAGAAGTCGCTCGAGCTTTAGCTACTGTAGTGTTATCGAGAGTTAGGCGAACAGCAAAATGTTTAGGTTCATCTTTGCCATTATCTTCATAAATTTCGAACTGAAACTGTTTCTTATGTTTTTGACACCATTCAATAAAGAGACTCTTATAGCTAATGATTTTACCCTCTAATTTCTTGATATCCACATAAGGTTTTATAACTCTTTTCTGGATAAACTTTTCACAATATTTAATTCCTCGATCAAGGTAAATTGCTCCAATTAGCGATTCAAACACATTACCATAGATATTCCCGCCAAATTGTTGAGTTGGAACAGTTGTTTTTAAAAACTTAATTAGGTTTAAGTCTTTGCCCAGCTCGTTTAGATGCTCTCGACTCACGATTTTGCTACGCATTTTAGTGAGATATCCTTCACTACCGGACGGCACTTTCTTGTATAGATGTGCAGCGATAACAGCACCAAGCATGGCGTCGCCTAAAAACTCTAATCGTTCGTAGTTTTGAGGAATACCCCCATTTGTTTTCTCATTCGTTGATCGATGAGTAAATGCGGTTTCGTAGATTGAAAGATTTTTTGGTTTAAACCCCAATATTTTCTTTAATGAGTTGTAAAACTCAACGTCTTTTTCTTGACGAGAAGAAAATATGTTTTTAATGGAAGCCATTCATCTTGCTAGGCATCTAGTTTTTTAAACAGCACACAAGCATTGTGTCCACCAAATCCAAAAGTATTACTCATCGCCACTTTTATATCGCGTTTCTGAGCCTTATTTAGGGTTAGGTTTAAAGCAGGGTTTATATTTTCATCCACCGTAGTATGGTTAATCGTTGGCGGAACCAATCCATGTTGCATAGCTAAAACAGAAGCGATTGCCTCAATAGCTCCCGCTGCCCCCAAAAGGTGACCGGTCATGGATTTCGTTGAATTTATGTTTATGTCTTTAGCGTGTTCGCCAAAAACTTTCATAATAGCCTTTAATTCTGCTACATCTCCCAGTGGCGTAGAGGTACCATGTGTATTGATAGCATCTACTTCTTCTGGACTAATATTAGCATCTTTAAGACAATTGAGCATTACGCGTTCTACACCTAAGCCTTCAGGATGTGGAGCTGTCATGTGATATGCATCACTACTCATTCCTCCACCTACTACTTCAGCATAGATTTTTGCACCTCTTTTTTTAGCGTGCTCATATTCTTCAAGGATTAGCGCTCCTGCACCTTCACCAAGAACAAAACCGTCGCGAGTTGCATCAAAAGGACGAGATGCTGTTTCAGGGCTATCATTTCGGGTAGACAGGGCATGCATAGCATTAAACCCTCCCATTCCGGCAATAGTAACTGCTGCTTCACTTCCACCGGTAACAACAATATCACATTGACCTAAGCGAATGTAATTAAGTGCGTCTATCATAGCGTTTGCAGAAGATGCACAAGCTGAAACCGTTGTATAGTTAGGCCCCATAAATCCATGCTTAATGGATATATTTCCTGGAGCAATATCAGCAATCATTTTTGGTATAAAGAAGGGGTTGAAACGCGGCGTTCCATCCCCTTCAAAAAAGTTTTGGACCTCATCTTGGAAAGTTTGCAAGCCACCTATTCCCGCACCCCAAATTACACCTACTCGAAATTTATCGATTTCAGCTAAGTCCAATCCCGCATCGAGAATGGCTTCATCTGAAGAAATTAAGGCATATTGGGCAAAACGGTCTAGTCTACGGGCTTCTTTCCTATCAAAATAGTCCTCCGGATTGTAGTTTTTTAATTCGCATGCGAATTTAGTCTTGAACTTTTCAGTATCAAAATACGTAATGGGTCCACAGCCACTTTTTCCATTAGCTAGACTTTCCCAATATTCTTGGATATTATTACCAATTGGAGTAAGTGCTCCAAGACCTGTAACTACAACACGTTTTAATTCCATTGAAGAATTCTTATTTTGCAGCTTCTATATAAGTTATTGCTTGACCAACAGTAGCAATGTTTTCTGCTTGGTCATCTGGAATCTGAATATCAAATTCTTTTTCGAACTCCATAATAAGCTCTACCGTATCCAAGGAGTCTGCTCCTAAATCATTTGTGAAGCTAGCGTCATTAACAACTTCGTTTTCGTCTACGCCTAATTTGTCTACGATAATCGCTTTTACTCGTGATGCAATGTCTGACATAATCTTAATTTTTAAATTTAATTATAAGTGGCAAAAATAAAATATTTTACTTGATAACAAGAGTTAATGTTCAAAATATAAGGTTAACCCTTCTAAAGTTACCCGTTTCTCAAATACTTTAGGACACTCAAAGCGCAAATTTGTACTTTAATTTCATAAAAATAAAATACTTTACTCATATAAAAGCCAAATACAATTATAAAAGAAAAAAGCAAATTAAACAATTTTGCTGAAAGTAGACTATTCTTCCCCTATTTTTGTGCTCACATTCATAATAGGTGGGTTCAAAAAGCTTAAAAGAAAATCATCATGGAAAAACAGATTGTAATTTTTGCCTCAGGGACAGGCTCCAATGCTGAAAAGATCATTGAGCACTTTCAAAAGTCTTCGTTGGCTAAAGTAGTTCTAGTTCTTTCTAATAAAAAAAACGCCAAGGTTTTAGAGAAAGCTGAAAAACTAAACGTTGAGGCATATTCTTTCACAAAAGATGAATTACTTTCAGAGGAGGGATTAATTAAATCACTTAGAAAAATCAAACCCGACCTTATTGTTTTAGCCGGATTTCTTCTAAAATTTCCAGAACACATTTTAAAAGAATTCCCAAATAAAGTAATAAACATTCACCCAGCACTACTCCCTAAATATGGAGGAAAAGGTATGTACGGAAGCTTTGTTCATGAAGCCGTTTTAAATAATAAAGAAACAGAAACCGGAATAAGCATTCATTATGTAAATGAAAACTATGATGAAGGAGCTATAATTTTTCAAAAAGCGACAAAAATATCTCCAGAAGACACGGCAGCTACAATTGCCGAAAAGGTTCATAAACTAGAACATGAATGGTTCCCTAAAATAATTGAAAAAGAGCTTTTAAATGGCTAAGAAACAAAAATATTATGTTGTTTGGTTCGGAAATCCAGCAGGGATTTTTGAAAGTTGGGAGGAATGCAAACGTTCTATTCAAGGCGTAAAAGGTGCTCAGTATAAAAGTTTCGAAACTTTTGCAGAAGCAAAGAAAGCTTACAATAGAGAATATGCCGACTACAAAGGAAAAACCACTAAAAAAACACTCTCGAAGGAGCAACTACAGATTATAGGCGAGCCTAATCTATACTCTATAGCGGTAGATGCTGCATCTAGTGGGAACCCAGGAGTTATGGAATATCGAGGTGTAGACACACAAACGCATAAGCAACTATTTCACCAAGGGCCATTTCAACAAGGAACTAATAATGTGGGAGAGTTTTTAGCGCTCGTACACGGACTAGCATTCTTGAAACAAAAAAACAGCGATCGAATAATTTATAGCGATTCAAAAATTGCAATTGGCTGGGTAAAACGTAAAAAGTGTAATACTAAATTAAAAAGAACAACCAAAAACAAAGTACTTTTTGATTTAGTAGAAAGAGCTGAGAACTGGCTGAAAAACAATACCTACACTACAAAAATCGTGAAGTGGGAAACCAAAGCCTGGGGAGAAATCCCTGCAGATTTTGGACGGAAATAATCCTTATTATCTCTTCTACTAAGTTGTTAAATAGCAGACTATCTTTAATAATTTCATTAAATTTGCATTTCAAAATTTTTCACCAACAGGTTTGCGGTTCTTTTGATTTAATACTTCCGGAAATCCTAAAAATTAAATCCCATACTATAGGGAACATATAAATATGAGTAAACTCGTAATTGTAGGCACTGTTGCCTTTGACGCAATTGAAACGCCTTTCGGCAAAACCGATAAAATCCTTGGTGGCGCAGCAACCTATATAGGAATAGCAGCATCACAGTTTAATGTGGACGGCGCAATTGTTTCTGTAGTTGGAGGAGATTTCCCAAAAGAACACCTTACAATGCTTGAAGGAAAAGGGATGGATATCTCGGGATTAGAAGTTGTAGAATATGGAAAAACATTCTTCTGGAGCGGAAAATATCATAACGACATGAACACTCGTGACACTTTGATAACCGATCTAAACGTTCTAGCCGATTTCAAACCTCAAGTACCTGAAAACTATAAAGATGCTGAAGTTGTAATGTTAGGAAACCTACATCCTTTAGTACAACTAAGTGTGATCGAGCAGATGAATTCACCCAAATTAATGGTGTTAGACACTATGAACTTTTGGATGGATAGCGCCTTAGATGATTTAAAAAAGGTAATCTCTAAAGTAGACGTAATAACTATTAACGACGAAGAAGCTCGTCAATTATCAGGTGAGTATTCATTAGTTACTGCTGCTAAATCAATTATGAAAATGGGACCTAAATATGTTGTTATTAAAAAGGGTGAGCACGGAGCTTTACTTTTCGGAGATGACGACGTTTTTTATGCACCAGCCATGCCACTGCGTGAAGTTTTTGATCCAACGGGAGCAGGAGACACATTTGCAGGAGGTTTTACAGGATACCTTGCAAGAACTAAAGATTACAGCTTTGCTAATATGAAAAATGCTGTTATAAATGGCTCTGCACTTGCATCATTCTGTGTAGAAAAATTTGGAACAGAACGCCTCTTAAGCCTCAACACTAAGGAAATGTATCAACGTCTCCAACAGTTTAAGAGCCTGACACAATTTGATATCAAATTGACATAAAATTTACGCCCTGGAGATTCAGGGCTTTTTTTGTGCCTAAATTCTGTTTTCTAAAAACAAAGTGGACATACTAAATATAATAGAAGGGAAAAAGATATGAGCGATGCCTTAAAACACGAGTGTGGAATTGCCATGGTGCGACTCCTAAAGCCTTTAGAATACTATAAAGAAAAATATGGTACAGCTTTTTATGGAGTAAATAAAATGTATTTAATGATGGAAAAACAGCACAACCGTGGTCAGGATGGTGCTGGTTTGGCTAGCATTAAAATGAATGTAGAACCAGGAGAGCGCTACATAAGTCGAATTCGCTCAAATGACGCTCAGCCTATACAGGATATATTTTCACAAATAAACGAACGTATTAATTTAGAGTTTAAAGAGCATCCAGAATACAAAAATGACGTTGCTCTTCAAAAGAGAAACATCCCGTATTTAGGTGAAGTTTTTCTCGGACACGTTCGATATGGAACTTTCGGAAAAAACAGTATTGAAAATGTACATCCATTTCTTCGACAAAATAACTGGATGCACCGAAATCTAATTGTCGCCGGGAATTTCAACATGACCAATACTAACGAGCTTTTCAACAACCTTATAAAGCTCGGAATGCATCCAAAAGAAAAAACCGACACCGTAACTGTAATGGAACGAATCGGTCATTTTTTGGACACTGAAGTAAATAAACTTTACAAGAAAGCGAAATCAAAAGGTCTTAACAAACAAGAATCCTCTCCGTATATTGCAGAAAATCTAAAACTTGCTAAAATACTACGGAAATCATCATCCAATTGGGATGGTGGCTATGCAATGGCAGGACTTTTAGGACATGGTGATGCTTTTGTACTTCGCGATCCAGCAGGAATTCGACCTACTTATTTTTATCAAGATGACGAAGTAGTGGTAGTTGCTTCAGAAAGACCTGCTATACAAACATCTTTTAATGTTCCTTTTGAAGAAGTTAAAGAGCTAGATCCAGGCCATGCTATTATTATTAAAAAGAATGGAAATGTAAAAATCCACGAAATTCTTTCACCTTTAGAACGTCGTTCTTGTTCGTTTGAACGCATTTATTTCTCTCGTGGAAATGATGCCGAAATTTATGAAGAAAGAAAGATGCTAGGTAAATTGGTGATGCCTAAAGTTCTAGAAGACATTAACTACGATACTGAAAACTCTGTATTTTCTTATATTCCAAATACTGCTGAAACTTCATTCTACGGAATGTTAGATGCAGCCCAAGACGAATTAAACAAACAGAAAAACGAAGCGATAATCAAGGAAAGGAAGACCTTAACCCTTGAAAGACTACACGAAATTCAAGCTTATAAAATTCGAACAGAAAAAATTGCGGTTAAAGATGTTAAGCTTCGCACATTTATTACAGACGATAATAGCCGCGACGATCTTGTTGCTCACGTATATGACGTAACCTATGGCGTTGTAAAGCCAGATGACAATTTAGTTATAATAGACGATAGTATTGTTCGAGGAACTACTTTGAAAAAAAGCATCCTAAAGATGCTAGACAGACTTCATCCTAAAAAAATAATAGTAGTTTCATCAGCACCTCAAATACGATATCCAGATTGTTACGGTATCGACATGGCACGTTTGGAAGACCTCATTGCTTTCCAAGCAGCACTTGCACTTCATAAAGATCGTGGCACGTATAATATTACAGAAGAAATCTACAATAAATGTAAAGAGCAAGTAGGCAAACCTGATTTATCAGTTATTAACCATGTTAAGAAACTATACGACCCTTTCACAGATGAAGAAATATCAGATAAAATTGCTGAAATAATTGGCGATAATAACATCAATGCTAAGCTTAAGATTATTTTCCAAACGGTTGATAATCTTCATAAAGCTTGTCCAAAAAACCTTGGAGATTGGTACTTTACAGGAAACTATCCCACAGCTGGAGGAAATCGCGTGGTGAATAGAGCCTACATCAATTTTTATGAAGGTATTTCGGAAAGAGCGTATTAGTAGTTAGCCAAAGCCCTATATATTAAATGAAAGCCCCGCATTTAAAGAAACCTGATTATGAAGTTTCTCTGCAGGTTCAAGGTCACTTGTTTTATATTTTGAAATAGGAACGTTAAGCTCTGTGAAGAGTCCAAATCCATGAGTGAAGAAATACCTCAGACCTAGGTGTGCTCCAAAATTTTTCATGCTTACATTTAATCCAGGGTAGATGTCAAATCTAGTGTCTACATTAATTACATTACCTAAGTGAGCGTTAAACCTTCCTTTTATATCAAACCGATCTTCAAAATCTGCAAATGGCTCTTTTTCACCTTCTAAATTAGTAACTTTTTTCACACCCAAAAGATATGTAGATGAGACTCCAAGAGAAATATTATCTCCCAAACCAAAGTCTAAACTTCCCATGATTCCTGTTCCGTTATTTTGAAAATTTGCGCCCACTTGAAATTTCACATCTCCTCGACCATAGTAAGCTTGACCAATTGCAAATTGTAAACAGAAAAAAGCTATAATTGTGGTTAATAATCTCATTTATGTAGGGTTTATATTAAAAATATTATCGTTTTCGAAATTACAGTAATTTATTTGTTCGAACAATAGCTTGTTCATTTTTCCAATCAATCCATTTTTCACCTTTCAAATTTCGCATGAAATTATCGTAGTGGCGCATTACTATAATATTATATAATGCTTTGGCAAAGTTTTTTGGTTTTTTCGGGATAGAACGTAAGCTCATTGAAAAACCAGGAGTTAAATATCGCATATAATGCCAATATCCTTCAGGCATATACAACACATTTCCATGCTCTAAATTAGTGATAAAACCTTTTGCTTTTTTAAGAGCTGGCCATCTTTCATAATCTGGATTAGAGAAATCGATATCTTCATGGGTAATTAAAGAGTGTGGAACCTTATATAAATAATCGTTTTGGTCTTGATCAAAGAGAATCACTTCTTTTTTACCATGAAAATGGAAATGAAAAATATTAGCCAAATCGATATCATAATGCATAAAAGTATACGAATCCCTACCTCCAAAGAACAGCATTGGAAGTCCTTTCATTAATTTCAATCCAAAATCGGGATAGGAATAATCCCTTTGAAGCTCTGGGACTTCTTTTAATATATTCCAGAGAAAAATTCTATATTTAGTTGGCTGAGATTTTAGAAGTTCTACATATTCTCTCATTTTCATTTCAGCATGAGGCTGATTGAATTTGTTCTCATGGCTAACCGGACGGTCATCATATAGAGGGACGATCTTTTCTCCCGCTACTTTAACCATATAGTCAAGATTCCATTTAGAAAACGCAGGCCAACCATCGATAAAGCGCTCAATAACCACAGGTTTTTGAGGCTTGAAGTAGTTTTCCAAAAATTCTTCCTTCGTAATATTTTCTATCCTTTCTACCTTCTGTAACTGCATAATATTTTGAATTAAGGCAAATTTACAAATATCAAAACATGTGCGTATGAGTGTTAATATAACTTTAAAGATTTGAAAATATGATTTGAAACATCAATTATCGAATTACGATAATTAACATTATCTTTGTTATTGATAAACGATAATTAAAAAAATGATAAGGGTATTAAAATTACTAATAGACGCTTTATTTATATTGCTTTGCTTAGGGCTTTCAGGGTTTATATTTATTCTTCCCTTTGAAATCTATAGCACAAGAATTGTGAGTGTTCAAGTAAAAAGCTTCGAGGAGCTGAATAATTTACCCTTCTTATATTGGCTTGGGATTATACTGAGTATAATAACATATATTCTCTTTTTGATTGGTCTCAATTATTTAAAAAAGACCACTAATTTTTTTATAAGAAACACTTTCTTTCACAATACAATCATCAAGTGTTTAAAACGAAGTGGAATGTTTTTCATTCTTTCTGCCATCGTTTTATCTATTGCATACATAATAGCTTGGATGTTAGAGGCTTCTAAAGGACACATAAAATTAATTCTAGGAACAAATATCATGATTCCTTTATTTCTGTGTATAGTAGGATTATTCTTTATCCTTCAGAGTGAAATTCTAGACCGAGCAAAATCATTTAAAGACGAAAACGATTTAACTGTATAGGGAAAAAGTAGTTAAAGCTCAGAATATTATTTCAATTTTATTAAAGCATTACAACTTTAGATATGAAAAAAATAAAACTATTAAATGCAATGGTGATAGGGCTAATAGTGATTTTTGTTATGTTCTTTATCGGCAATATTTACTTAACCTTTTTCTCTGATTTCATGAATCAGTTTGACCATATTTATGATGATTTTGTATTTGGCTCTTCTACAAAGTTTATAGTTCTGTTTATTTCATCATTGACTTTTGTTGGTCTAATTTTCATTAAAAAGGGCCTGGGAGTGACCTTAAAGAATGAAGTGTTTAATAGTAAAAGCTCTTTAAGCTTTGTAGTGGCAGGTTATTTCTTCCTTTTATCTGGGGCTTTAGGAGGTGTTTTTAATATAATTTCTTTTATCCATTCCAATGGAATCACTGGAGTTGCTAGTTTTGGACAAGACCTTTTATTGGTTATTCTGTCTTTTATATTGTTTATTGTAGTAGACATTATTAAAGACGGTAATGAACTAAGACTCGATTCTGAACTAACAATTTAAAATGGCAATACTTATAAAGCTAGACATAATACTTCAGGAAAAAGGAATGACAGGAAAGGAGCTTGCTGAAATTGTGGGTATAACAGAAGCAAATCTCTCTATTTTCAGAAGTGGCAAAGCTCGAGCAGTACGTTTTACAACGCTCGAAGCAATCTGTAAAGCACTTGATTGTCAACCAGGCGATATTATAGAATATGTTGAGAAAGATGCTTGATGCGTTACTCAATAATCAAAAAAATCCTGTCAGATTTTGAAACCTGACAGGATTAGATATTATTATTTCTATTTCTTATTTACTTACCTCACTCGGTAATTTATCGAAGCCCATATTAAACAAAGTAAACCCAAAAATATCGGCATATTGTTCAATTGTTTTACTCACAGGTGTTCCAGCTCCATGGCCTGCGTCTGTTTCGATACGAATTAAAACGGGGTTATCACCTGCTTGTTTAGCTTGAAGCTCTGCGGCAAATTTAAAGCTATGCGCGGGAACCACTCTATCGTCATGATCTCCTGTAGTTACTAAAGTTGCTGGATATTCAACACCTTCTTTAACGTTGTGTAAAGGAGAGTAACCTTTTAGGTATTCAAACATTTCTTTATTATCCTCACTTGTTCCGTAGTCATAAGCCCATCCTGCACCTGAAGTAAAAGTGTGGTATCTAAGCATGTCCAACACTCCAACTGCTGGAAGTGCTACTTTCATTAAGTCGGGGCGTTGAGTCATAGTTGCTCCAACCAATAGTCCTCCATTTGACCCACCACGAATAGCTAAATAATCACTTGAGGTATAGTTGTTTTCAATCAAGTATTCTGCAGCAGCTATAAAGTCGTCAAAAACATTTTGTTTTTGCATCTTGGTTCCTGCGTCGTGCCATTTTTTACCATATTCACCACCTCCTCGTAAATTAGGAACTGCATAAACACCGCCTTGTTCCATCCACACAGCATTTGCAATACTAAAACTTGGAGTAAGACTAATATTGAACCCACCATAACCGTAAAGGATTGTAGGGTTTTTTCCGTTTAATTCTAAGCCCTTCTTGTGTGTAATAATCATTGGAACTTTAGTTCCATCTTTTGAAGTGTAGAATATTTGTTTGCTTTCAAAGTTTTCTGGATTGAAATCTATTTCTGGCTTAATAAATAATTCTGAGTCTCCTGTTTCAATATTATACTTATAGATACTTCCTGGAGTTACATAGTTGGTGAAAGAATAGTAAAGCTCTGTTTCTTCTTTTTTAGCACCAAAACCACCTGCAGACCCTACACCTGGAAGGTCAATTTCGCGAATTAGTTTTCCGTTGTAATCATATTGCATTACTTTAGAAACTGCATCTACCATATAATTTGCAAAAAAACTTCCTCCACCTTTACTTGGATTTAGAACATTTTCTGTCTCTGGCAGAAAGTCTTTCCAGTTTTTAGGACTTGGATTGTTAGCATCAACTGTAACAATCTTTTTATTTGGAGCATCCATATTGGTAACTATATACAATTTAGATCCAACATTTTCTAATATATAAGAGTCTGTATTAGTATGATCAAGAATAGTTACAAAACTTGAATTTGGCTTTTCTAAATCTTTAATAAACAACTTATTACCCGAAGTAGAAATACTTGCGCTAATAATTAAGTATTTATCATCTTGGGTTACTGTAGCTCCAACATATCTATGTTTTTCTTCTGGTGTAGCGCCAAAGATTACGTCATCTTCACTTTGCGGAGTTCCTAGTTTGTGATAGTACACTTTATGCTGATCTGTTTTTGCAGATAGTTCACTTCCTTCTGGCTTATCATAGCTAGAATAATAGAATCCATCTTCACCTTTCCACGAAAGTCCACTAAACTTAACATCTTTTAATGTGTCGCCTATAAGTTCACGAGTTTCAGTATTCATCACTAAAACTTTTCTCCAGTCACTACCTCCTTCCGAAATACTATATGCCAATTTGCTTCCATCTTTTGAAAATCTAACAGCATCGAGTGAGGTTGTTCCATCTTTTGTGAAAGTATTAGGGTCTAAAAAAACCTTAGCAGTAGAAGGATCTTCACCAGTTTTATATTGATAAAGCACATATTGATTTTGAAGTCCGTCATTTTTGAAGAAGTAGGTGTAATCTCCTTCCTTAAACGGAGCTCCAACTTTTTCATAATTCCAAGCATCAGAAAGACGTTTTTTCAAATCTTCTCTAAAAGGAATATTATTTAAATAGCCAAAGGTTACCTCGTTTTCTGCTTTAACCCACTCTGCAGTTTCTTCACTTCGATCGTCTTCTAACCATCGATATGGGTCTTTTACTTCTACACCAAAATAGGTGTCGACAGTATCAACCTTTTTAGTATCGGGATAAGTTACGGTGAGTTTTTCATTTTCTTTTTTGGGGTTTTCTTGGCATCCAATAAGTGCTAAAATTAGAATAGCTGGAACAATCTTAAATTTCATAGGTTTTTAGTTTTTGAAAGATGTAAATGTACTATTTTTTAAATTGAAAGAAAACTGAACAAAATTCAAGAGACCTCTATCATAGAGGTCTCTTTAGTGGAAGTGATATTTATTTTAAGGAATAAAAATCTATTAGATTTCCAATGTTTAAAAATAAGGAGAGTATTTAATACCAAAAGCAATTATCGCTACAATTAATCCTGAGGGGTCAAGAAAAAGATAAATAACAATATTGCGTTTTAATAAAAAATTAAAGTTTTGACAATAGCTTATTAGCCATTGGATATTCGGGAGAATTAGAAGGAATTTCTTGTAAGATTGTTTTTGCCTCTTGAAGTTTATTATGTTTCAACATATTTAATGCACGCCAATATATTGCCTTATGTGCATAAGCTGAATTCCCTTCAGATATTGATTTTAATAAACTATTGGCTTTTTCAAACTGGTCTGTTTCTATTAAAGCGATTGCTTTATAGAATTGGATCTCAACATTTTCCGGTGATTTTTCTAACAGTATATTGAAATATGAAATTGCTTTGTTGTAATCCCTAGAGTTATATGAAGCTTCAGCATTTTTAAAATCAGTTTGAGACTCACTTCTAACCGTCAAAACTATTTCACCTGGATTAGCGTATTCATGATAAGAAGGTTGCCCAATATTACTGAAAAAATAAAATCCTATTACTAATAAAATAGTTGCGGCTATTCCTATTTGCCAGGGTTTGAACGGAAAAACTCTTCCTGAAGAGCTTTCAGAATTAGATTTTAACTTATATTCTGAATCTGCTTTTCTCACACTCTTAATAAAAGTTTCACGCTCAGAAGAAAACTGATTTTCAAGAACTTGATAAATTTCTTTAAACTCTTCAAATGATTCTGCAAAAGCACGATCAGTCTTCACCCTGTTTTCAAAAGACTCAAGTTCAATCTCTGTCATGCTTTTTTCAATATAAGCAGTAAACAATATGTTATCATCATTCTCCATATTCTACAGGTTTTTCAGTCTTTTATACTTCGGACTATCTTTTATCAATTTTGTGAGCTTTGATAAGCAAAGCGACTTCTTTTTTCGAGCATATGCATAAGTAATTCCAAGATGGTCGGCCACTTCCTGCATTGACATAGACGAAAAACCTAACGTAATAATGTTTTTGCAGGTTTCGCCAATTTTTGATAGCATTGTAATGTATAAATGCTGTTGCTGTTCAAACTGCACGCTTTTTTCTACTTGCTCATGTGCTTCATCGCTTATATATAAACGATCCTCCTCAATTGTTACCCCTCTATTGCCTTCTTTTTTAATCACATTGAGCCATTTTCGCTTACAGATTAAAAAAAAGTAAGCGTCAAAAGGGCAACTAAGCTGAAGACCTTTTGTCTTTGCTTGATCATAAATTGTAATAAGTGTTTCTTGAATTATATCGCGAGCAGCGGTCTCATCGCCACTATTTTTACGGATATAGGAAATCACCTTCGGAGCAAACTTCTCATAAATTTCATTTATGAGCACAGCATCGTTGGCTACTAGTGCCTTCACATATTTCTGATCGGGATGAGTCTTATCTTTTTTCAAAAGAACCATTTAAAAATTTAAAAATAAAGAAAAGTAACAACTATGGGGTAACAATTTTTAATTGAGATGATTTAAGGGTATAAACACATAAAATATAGAAACTATGAAAAATGTATTGAACACAGAAACAAAACTTTCCTTTAACAAAATTATACTCCTAGGATTAGTTGCACTGATAGGAGCAAGTTGTAGCCAAGATGATCTAGCGCCTACTCCAGAAGCAGTATTTGTGGCGCCTACTGCAGCAGAATTTGAAAATCTACGCGAAATCGCACTCGCTATGCATACCGAAACCGCGCTTTTTAACGCTGAAGAAGGAATAACATTTACTTCTAACGATAATGCGGAGCTGACCATTTATCCAAACTGTCTTTCCCTTAACGGAGATCCAGTCACAGGCGAAGTAGAATTGACATTTGTAGACATTTATGACAGCAAGTTTATGGCACCTACAAATAAACCAACTATGGGATTAAAGTCAAACGGAGATAAAGCAATGCTCATAACAGGCGGAGAATTCTTTATTGAAGTGAGAAAAGACGGCGTTTTATTAGATGCCGACTGCTCCTATAAGCTAGTAGTACCTGGAGATAATACAGGAGGAGCAGATCCAGAGATGATTTTATGGAATGGCCTTATTGATGACAATGGCGATCTAACTTGGGACCCGATGAGACAAGGAGATGGAGGTCATGGTGAAGGACATATTTTCATTGAAGAATCATCATACTTTGTTTTCACCCATAATTTTGGATGGACCAATATAGATAAGTTTTATAACGACCCGAGGGAGAAAACTACTTTGAAAGTAAAGGTTCCTGAAGAGTTCAATTTCGCAAACTGCGCTATGTATCTAACTTATGATGGCGAAGGACATGCACTGGCAAAGTTGGACAGGTTTGACCCAGAAACAAGCACTTTTTCTGAACACTACGGGCAAATTCCAATTGGAATGAATGTACACCTCCTTTTCGTTACTGCCGATGGAGATGACTATAGATATGCCATTCAGGGTGTAACCATCACTGAAAATGAAATTTATGAATTTACTCTAGATGAAACAGAAGTAGGAACATATGATGATTGGGTTACGGCTATCGAAGCTTTACCTTAACGTGTTAGTGTTTTGATTAGATTGTTAATTTGATAGCCGGGAATAGGCCACTGTAAAAAGGTGGCCTTTTTTCTTTTGTATTAAAAAGAAACTTCATCCCCACCCTTTCGTACTTGCTTCGTGATTATCTATAGCCCTATTTCTAATTTCTGATAAAATCAAGGTAACAAAATTAAAGTCTCTTGATATACATATGAAAAGAGGCGGAAACCGAAAAGCCAAAACAGAGTAGGAAACAAAAAACTAGTACTTATGAAAACAATAAACTACACATTCGCACTAATTTGCTTTCTGACAGCAAATTTATGTCTTGGACAAGTCATTGGAATTGAAGTTCCAATAGAAGCAGAGCCAGTTACAAATAAGGCCTGTAACACATTTGAAAGTAACACTACTGAAGGATGGCAAGAGCTCCACTCAACCATTAGTTTGGATTCACCTTCAATGGATAACTCCACATACCTTAAAGCTGATGACCGCTCTGGAGCTTCCTATATTTATAGTAACTCGTTTCCATCAAACTGGGAAAGATATAAGGGAAAGTGTCTATGTTTTGATTATAAAGTTTTTAATGACGGCAATCGAAACGGAGTAGAAAATATTAACCCAAAAATAATGCTAATGAATGGCGCACACCCAATTAACTCAAGCATTAGAGCAACTTTTGTTGCGAATATTACCATTACAGAAAACGACCCCTGGGTTCATGTATGCGCCCCTATAATGCCAAGTGATGGAGTCAATCCTCCGAGTAATGCACAAGGTCAATGGACTAACGTTACAGCTGCAGAATGGGACACACTTCTAGCTAATATAGGTACAGTAGCATTTTTTGTAGACGTTGCCGGTTCTGCTGTACAATCAGAACAAATTGGTGTAGATAATATTTGCATCACCGATTGTAAAAATATCGTAGATCCACCATCAGATGAAGGAGCTTACTGCTGCGAAGGTGAAAACTTAGTAACTAATGGTAATTTCGAAAATAATAGTGACAACTCCCCTTTTATTTCCATGTATGATAACAATAGCGCTTTATTCCCTGGACAATATCAAATCACAAACTCTGCAGCTGCATTTGGTGCGTCTGTAACCGATCATTCATACTGTTCAGACCCTGTGCAATACGCGAACAACAATCAATTTATGGTTGTCAATGGTAGAACCCAACAATCTGGAAGCAGTGTGATTTGGGCACAAACTATTTCGGGATTAACTGAGGGAAAAACATATCGATTCTGTGCTAACTTTAAAAATATGCCTCAATGTACTTTTGATATATTACCAAATATCAATATGGAAGTAAGCGGATTGGGCTCAAGTGGATACAGCGTAATTAATGCTGATCCTAACGATCCTTGTGATTGGGTAAATAGAGAATTTATTTTCACTGCTACGAGCAATAGTGTAACAATAAGCATTAGTCTAGATGAAACTGGAAACGGAGATGGAAATGATCTAGCTATTGATGATATTTCAGTTGCTGAATTAGTGGAACCTGAACTTAATATTACTGTTCAGCACCAAGGAAACCCACAACAAATTACGGCATCTATCAATACTATAGACATTTCAGATGACTTTTTGCCTATAGGTGATAAATGTGAGTACTACTGGTTTACTGCTAAAGTGAATAGCTTCCCTCCACTAGATATCGACATGAATTCGTTTGCATCAGGAAACAACTCAGGAAATGACACTGGAAACGGAAACAGCCCGTGGAATTTGACTACTACATTCCCGAACTACAACTTCGACCCGAACAGCATGTATATCGTTGGAATGTACACTCCAGAATGTGGATGCTATGACGAAGGAATTACATATCAACTAACCTATAACAACCGACAAACAGGTGACAATATGTTGAGTGATCAACAAAAACAAGAGATTATAGATAGAATCTTAAACGGTCGTCCTTCAGGAGATTTAGGAACAAACTCAAACCAAAATGTTTCTGAAAAAGGATTGACTGTTTATCCAAACCCATCTAAAGGAAATTTCAATCTTTCAATTCAAGGAGATTCACTTCAGAATATTGAAATATTTTCTATCACCGGTCAATCTGTTTTCACTCAATCCTATAGTGAAGGAAAAGTAAGTGATGAAATAGATATCTCATCCTTTTCATCTGGCATATATATTATCAAGGCTCATGGCCGAGATGGAAAGCAATACAATGCAAAAGTGATTAAAGAATAAATTCACATTAACATTGTGCTAATTAACCAAAAAGGCCACTGTAAAAAGTGGCCTTTTAAATTCTAAAAAAAGCCTATTACCAATTCAGCCTTCCTAATCATTTCGGCATTTAATAATCCATACATCTCAGGTCGGGAAGCATTACTCTTTTTCCTGAAAATAAGAGTAACAATTCTCCACTATTTTGATATAATGCTACAAGCTTTTCGTAAAAATTGTATCTTGGCTAAAATAAAGGACCAACTATGAAATTTCTTCCTACATTTCTCTGTATTGGTTTGCTTATGCTTCAAAGCTGCAGCAGCAGTGCTGATGACTGTGAACCAGGGCCATTGGAATTCCCAAATCAACAAGGTGAAATAGATGGCACAGCCTATGCAAACAGCCTCTTAGACTGTAGATTACCAAAAGTTCAGACCTTTGAAGTAAACAGTCATCAGGGGGCAGAAATATTTGCCGACCAAGGAACCATTTTTACTATTTATCCTAATATATTTTTTGAAATGGATGGCACTCCTGTAGAAGGATTAGTTACATTCTCTGTGTTAGAAATGTATAATCCCGGTGAGATAATAGCGTGTCAACTTTCAACGAACGGCTTAAATGAAGCACAGTCGATAGAACCTTTGCTTAGTGAAAACATCTTGTTTTTAAGTGCATCCCATAACGGAAATCCATTGATGATTGAAGGAGAACTCATGGTTTTTATTCCTTCAGAAAATAGAGATTTAGAACTATCAGTTTTTAATTCTCCAAGCTGTCCAAATATAGAGTGTGAGGTTTTATGGGAAAAACTTCCGCGATCTATAGTTTACGACGAACCTTATACAGATGCTGCAGGAAATGTTTCTTTAGGATATCGATCTTTTCTAAACAATTTAGGATGGTTTAGTATTGCACGGTATAACAAAAGCGAAGAAGAAAGAGGAATTTTATACAACAAAGCACATTCACCTTATTCGCTTTTAAACAGTAAAGTGTTTCTAAAATATGACTCCAACAGCACCGCAATCGGAATGTTCTCTGAATATGATGAAGTAAATGAAGTGTTCAGTGAAAAATATCGTGAAATTCCAAATAACACTTCTGGCAATGTAATCTTTGTTAGCAAACCTGAAAACCATTTTAATTTTGAAGCTAGTGAGGTAATTACAAGCGATGGGAAAATAACTATTACAAGAGATCTCCAAATAGGTTCTGAATCGGAATTAATCGACTATATCAACAACCTTTAGTCTATGAGAAACTTTATTATCAAGCTTGGATTTCTACTACTTATCATCTTTTCGTTTACAAAGATGGGAGCTCAAAACATATCTCAAGACACCGTAACGAGATCTGCCCCCATCTTTTATGATGTCATGGGAAATCAAGTGGAATTTAATCCACAAATGCCACCTTTAAATCAAGTGGCTGGCGCACCAAAAGCTTTCTACACTTACTATTGGGAGTTTGGAGACGGAAATTTCAGTTTTAAAGAGAAGCCAAAACACAACTATAAAAAAAAGGGAGAATTCACCGCAAGACTTTGGAGCACCAACAACTACGACAATGGTAAGCCACCAACAAGCAGACCTGAAACTATAAAAATCGAATCAAATCTAGATAAAGCCTCTTCGAATATTTCATCAGAAAATGAACCTGACATTTTTCAAGAAGACGAGCATTTAATCATAAAAACAAACCGAGACCCTCTTCCCAATCAAGAGATGGTGCTTATCACCAGTTATAAAAACACAAAGAATTACACAACAAGCGGTTCTATATATCTGTTTTATAATGATAATCATTTTAAAAACGACAATTTTATAATTGAGGACACCCGACTTCATCACGGAGAAAATATAATTACTGAACAACCAACCTTTGCATCTCAGACCGAAAATAATCCTTCATTATATTTTCTTGCTAACAAAAACAATCAGACTATATCACGCCATGTAGTTTCTCAGGACACGACCAGACGATTAGTGTTACCAGTAACCTTGGAAGAATCCAAAAATCTATATAGAAATCATCAGCTCATCGAGTTTCACAATATGCAGCCAGGTGAAGAACGTCATATTTTCCGAACCTTAAAAACTACGCCGGAAATGCTGAAAGACACTAGTGCCATTGTAACGCTCAGAACCATTTATGTTCCCGATAAAAATTATGGTGACCATACAGTAAAAGACACCGAACTTGAAATCGTGACGTCACACGATCCTAATAAAATGTCTTCCAACGGCACTATTTTAAATTATAGATTAGTTCGATATAAAAAAGTAAAGTTTAAGGTCAAATTCCAAAATGATGGTGAAGGTCCAGCCAATACTATCCGATTGGAAGTCGATACACCAGAAATGTTCGACAAAAGCACGCTTGAGGTTTTGGATATGTATCCAGAATGTCCCATTTGCCCTAAGGAACGGGAAGTCAATTATTCATGTTTAGACACAATTTCAAAAGATGATAAACTGATTTTCACCTTTAAAAATATCCATCTCCCTGGAACAGCACAAAAAAACGTCAAAGATCGAGATTCTACCAAAGGGTTTGTTCGTTACGCCTTGAAGTTTGGAGACAATTTTCACAAGAAGAAAACGCGTAGCCGTACAGCAATTTATTTTGATAAAAATGAGCCTATAATCACCAATTATAGCACTACGCAGTTTTTACCAGGAATTTCAATCGGTGCCAAAGCTGGATATATTTATACGCCTTCCAAAGATAAAAGTCGAGAGGTTTTCGCGGGTATTACAGTTTCGCCATATAAATCCTACCGTGGTTATTTTCAAAGTGAATTCTATATATCTGCCGCCTCTTTTGAAGGTTTAAAAAACTTTGAAACAAGCGATCTAAACGATGTGGGTATAGAAAGCATCGAACGATTTTCAGAAAAAAATAAAGAAAATAATATCACTGCCTATTTAGTTCCTGTCTCCTATCGATATAATCTAAATAACTTTTTGGCTGTTGGCGCTGGCGTGCAATTGAAACTTGATTTTCAAAGTAAAACTGTAACAGAAACTACCGGTGATGCCTATTTAAATATTCCAGGTCGAGGAGAAATTCGAGATAGGGAAAAGGACAGTTTCCAAAAAACGGAATGCACTGAAAATTTCTCCAATTTTAATAGTGGAGTTTTTATTGGGGTTAACGCAGGTGGAGTTCGAATTGGCCCCAGCGTTGGAGTTCGCTATGTTTTCAATTTTAATGAACCCACTTCACAGATTCAAGCCTATGTCATTTGGAAGTTTTAAAACAAAATATTGTCAGAATTTTATTTTTACTGTTTTGTATAGTGAATGCATTCTCACAACAGCATTCGGTTGATGTAATTTATTCAAGTTTAGACAGTTATTTAGAGAATC
>Ga0209075_1001170_pt1 | contig 25124 bp, 18 predicted proteins | sample Stecom2011_FD_187523 | JGI IMG/M metagenome (GOLD analysis project Ga0209075, IMG submission 187523) | Agricultural soil microbial communities from Utah to study Nitrogen management - Steer compost 2011 (SPAdes) (version 2) | ecosystem: Environmental > Terrestrial > Soil > Agricultural land...
CCGTGTTCATTAAAGTATGTTTCGTTATAGAATAACGCTTCACTTGACTTTGTAAATGGTAATGAAAGAATTGTTCCTGCATTATCATAACTTTGCCCTTCGTTCCATAACCCACTTAGGAAATCATTAATTTCAGCTTCTGACCAACCTAACGTAGGATGGTTGATAAAGTTATTTAGTGCTAATGTAGCACGTCCGTATCTTGCGATATGGTCTGGATAACTTTCTGCAATATCTGGTTGATCTCCAGCCGGTATAGCTAAAGCAATACTTTGTGCTAATGCACCATAGTCATCTGCTTCTTTAACTTCATTTACTGTAATATTTGGGTAAATTTCATTGAATTCTCCAATAAACGTTTGTAACATTGCTTGGTTTGCTCCACCCATTCTATGCCAAAATGTAATTGTTACAGCTTCGCCATTATAATCTGCGTCGTCTGCTAACTCATACCATTCAACAAATTTATCGCCCGTGTCATTACCACGGTCTCCGCCTCCACATGCTACAAGAGCAAGCGAGAATACCATCAATAGAATAAACATAAATCTTTTCTTCATGATATTTATTTCAACTCCTTTTTTGTTTTTAAAATACATAAAGATTTTCTAACCTTTAACTCCACTTCGGGAAACCCCGCTCATAATATACTTTCTAAATAATATAAATATTAATAATAATGGAACTGTAACAATTACAGTTGCTGCCATTTGGTAGTTCATCAATGCCCTACCACTTACCTCATCAACGAACGATGATCTTAGCCAAGTTGTAATTAACTTGTATTTTCTATGAGCAACTAAATCTGGCCAAATATATGCGTTCCATGATCCCATGATTTTTAAAATAGTTATTGTTATAATACTTGATTTTGCCATTGGTACCATAACTTTCCATAAATACTTCCAATCTGAAGCTCCATCAACTTTAGCTGCGTAATACAATTCATTTGGAATTTGTTTAAAGTTTTGTCTAAGTAGATAAATATGGAATATTGAAACTAAAAACGGAATAATCATTGCTAAGTATGATCCCATACCTTCATCTCCACGCCAACCTAATCTAGCAACTGTTAAGTAGTTAGATATAACCATCATTTCACCTGGAATCATCATTGTTGCTAATAATAGTGAGAATATTAATTCTCTACCTTTAAAGTTTAATCTTGCTAGTGCAAACGCAACAAGGATTGAGAACAATGTTCCACCTAGTGTTGAGAAGAATCCTACAACTACTGTGTTAAATAAGAATCTACTAAAAGTAATATTTCCACCTGACTCTGTTGAGTATACGAAAACATTATAATAGTTTTCTGGTGAGAATTTCTTTGGATAGAAACTTACACTAATTGAACTTAAAACCTCATTATTACTTTGAAGTGATACGTTAAGCATCCAGTAAAAAGGAATAATAACGATTAAAGCCATTATTGCTAAAAATCCATAAGTAGTTATTTTCTTAAATGCGTGACTTGTTTTTTGTAAAGCGATTTTTTCGTTTTTACGATAGTCAATTCTCATTTTGTCTTTCATATAATCGCCTCCTAATAATGCACGCGCTTATTACTTATATATAAGTTAATAGCGGTGAAAATCATAATAATTACAAATAGAATTACAGCTGCTGCAGCACCTCTTGAATAATATGATACGTAGTTAGAGTCTAAACCAGATAGTCCAATTTTGTCATAAATATAAGCTACTGCTGTCCATCTGTTACGATCTAAATTTCGCCCAGATTGACTGACAACCGATAAGACTGATTCATAAGATTTGAAAGATCCTATCAGCGAAGTAATTAATATGTAACTAATAATCGGAGATAACAATGGAACAGTTATTTTCGTAAATATTCTTCTAGGTGGTGCTGAGTCAATTCTTGCTGCATCATAATATTGTTTTGAAATATTTTGAAGTCCACCTATAAATACTAAAATCTTAAATGGTAATGCATTCCATGTTACGTATAGTAATACTACAAACATCCAATGTTCTTTTTGAGCTGATATACCAACCCAATTAATACTTGTTCCAAATAGAGTGTTAATTAATCCTTCTGGCATAATTCCAACAGTGGAAGGATGCGAGAACATTACACTGAATACCATCCCTATCGCCAAGACGTTGGTGACATAGGGAATAAAGAATATTGTTTGAAACACTTTTTGTAATGGTTTGATTGAGTTTAAAGCAACCGCAATTAACAACGCAATAATTGTTGATAATGGGACTGTTACGAACACAATTATTAATGTATTAAGAATTGATGTTTTAAACATTGGGTCTTTAAACACTGTCGCATATGCTGCTAAGTCAAAGAATCTACCAAAACTGTCTTCAGTCGCATTATATTGACTGAAAAATGATATTAAAACTGTTTTAATTAAAGGATAGAATGTAAATACTGCTAATAGAAATAATGGAATCGCCATATAAAGCCAAGCTTTATAGTCTTTTTTATTCTCTAGCATTATGCAAGTCTCCTTCCATCTTCCTCATCAAAAATATAAGTTTTGTTTGGATCTAAATCAAAAGCAACTACATCTTGTTCTCCTAATTTAATGTTTTTAGCTGAAATAATTACTCTAAATGATTCAGTTCTTGCATTTTCATGGGTTGCTACTATTGATAAGTCTCTACCAATTGTTTCGACAAACAAACGATTTAATTTAACTTTCCCGTTTGGATTTGGTTCATATCCCTCTGGTCTAACTCCCATTACAACTTTTCTATCTTTTTCTTTAGCTAATTTCTTAGATTCAAAAATTACAGTATCATCTAAGTAAACTTTTCCACCTTTTAACTCTACATCATAAAGTCCAATTGGAGGAGTACCTAAGAAACTTGCAACAAATAAGTTTTCAGGCTCATCGTAAACATGTTGAGGAGCACCCTTTTGTTGTTCTTCACCAAAATTCATTAAAATAATTTCATCAGAAATTGACATCGCTTCTTCTTGGTCATGAGTAACAAAGATTGTAGTAATTCCGGTTTCTCTTTGAATTCTTTTAATTTCTTCTCTAGTTTGCAATCTTAATCTAGCATCTAGGTTTGATAAAGGTTCATCAAGTAATAAAACTTTTGGTTTTTTTACTAAAGCACGAGCAATCGCAACTCTTTGTTGCTGACCACCTGATAACTCAGCTGGTTTTTTATTTAATTGGTCTTCAATACCAACTAACTTAGCCATATCAAACACTAATTCTTCCATCTCAGCTTTATAGTCTCTAGTTTTTGCTTCATATACATTAGCAAGACTTTCAGGGACAACTTCATAAACTTCTTTTAACACAACTTCACGGCGTTCTTCACGTGGTAGGTCTTTATGTTTCTTTTCAATTTCCCTAACTACTGCTTTATATTTGTCTTCAATTCCTTTAAAATGAGTTTTAACTTCTGTTTCCAACTCTTTTAAATTTTCAGGCAAAATCGCTGCTTTTTCTTCTAAAAATTTAGCAGCTGCCTCGTCTTTGATTGATTTTAACTCAGCTTTAAATCCAGCTAACTTTTCTTTTAAGTCAGCTTTTAAAGCTTTAACTTCATCTTTTTTGCCGTCTTTTTTCAATTCTTTTGATTTATTATTAAAATCATTTTTTGCATTAAATACATAATTTGTGTAGTTTGCTTGAGCTTCTGACTCAACTCTACGATACTTATTATTTAATGCTTCTAAAGCATCTAAGTATTCAAAGTACACTTTGGCTGATGCTTCGCTTTCTGATAAATAAGCTTCACGATATGCTTTATCAATTGCTGTTTTACGCATATTCATGTTTTCAAGTGGAAATGAAATGTTTTTTCTAATTGTCATATGTGGATATAACGCATAGTTTTGGAACACAAGTCCAATTCCCCTTTTTTCTGGATCTAATTCTGTTACTTCTTCTTCACCAAAAAATATTTTCCCATTTGTTGGTGCTAACAGTCCAGCTATCATATATAGTGTTGTTGATTTACCACATCCAGATGGTCCTAGAAGACCAACTAGCTTTCCCGATGGTATTAATACATCAAAATCACTAACTGCCCTTGTTTCTGTTCCATATTTTTGATTATAGAAAATTTTTGTCAAACCTTCTAATCTTATAGACAGTCCTGAGCTTTTTGTAGTTCTCGTTTCTTTCATATAATAACTCCTTTTTTGTTTTCTACATTTTTTGCGAACTATAATTTAATCTTTGTGCCTTATTATTATACCAAATAAAAGCGCTAACATCTACTATTATTTAAAAAATGATATGAACTTTTATTTTATAAAACTTTTTGAATTTTATAAAAAACACTTCATATCATCTCCCAGTCATTGTATTAGCGGTTTTAATAAATTTGATTTTTATTAAAACCTATCAGCTTATTTGTTAGTTTTGCCCTTTGACAAATTACGTATATATTATATAATAGTTATACCTAATAATCAACATAAACAAGTTTTCTGTTTTTGGTTATTTATTTTCAATTTTTAGAATACAAGGTGAGATAAATGCATACATGGTTTCCAAAAGTTTTATATTTTATATTTATAATTGTCGTTACATTTTTTGTAACTAATTATGCCGAATCAACAAAAGTGTTAAACTTCTCAGATGAACGTGAAAAATATATGTTAGAATCAAATTATGAACTTATTCAAACAACTACATTAACAAGACATAATAATGGTACAAACGCTGTTGTCAATATTGAACCCTTATTTAATGAATCTTATAAAAGTGCTGATGGTAATATTGAATTTGAATTAACATTTTATGCTTACTTTGAGTTTCGTAAAGAAGAGACAAACAATGCGCTAGCAGTCGTGTTAAATGATTTAAAAGTTACTAGTCCAGGTGTATTACTTTCAGATAATAACAAACCTATTATTGACGTCAAAATAACATATGATCAACCTTTAATATATGAAGATACTAGTTATGAGTATAGTGAAGAATCATTTTTAAATGTATTTGATTCAAACAACACAATTTTAATGTTTAATTATGATTTCTTAAAAGGTGAAAAAGAGTTCTTAAATATTAAGAAAATGGAGTTGAGTTATCGGACAGAATTTGATTACAACCGAAGTATTTTAACACTCTCAAATAGTGATCTAGAACCTATTAATACTAGTGGAGTATTTGATGAAAATTTTAACCGAGATATAAAAAACGTCACATACGAGAACATCAATATTTTCAACAATTTTACATTGGATGAACTAAAAAATAATGAAAATTTCTTTTTCAATGAAAATTTGACAAAAATATTAAGTTCTTATAACAAATATTACTTCTATAGTTTAGGGATTGAGTTTTTAATTGTAATTCCTTTAACATATTTTTTATTCATTCATAAAGACTTTAAAAATTATTTAAAAAAGAGAAAAAACAAATCGGAAAAGGAGCAATAATATGAAAAAAATATTGTCGATATTATTAACAGGTTTAGTGTTTTTATTAGTTTCATGTAAAAGTACTGTTCCAAATGTAGTTATTTCCAAAGTTTATGGAAATACAAATGTAGAAAACAACTTAATTGAGTTGTATAACAATTCTGAAGAGAATGTTAATTTAAAAGACTATAAAATTAACTTTTACAATAATGGGTCAAGTGATGTAACAAACACTATTAACCTTACAGGTACAATTGAAGCTAATAGTTTCTTTGTAATTGGAAGTAATAATTTTGATGTTTTAGAACATAAAGATAAAATTGATTTTGTTTATGAAGGTAATCTACCATTTAATGGCGATGACGCCTTTGAATTGACTTATAAAAACCAAAACGTCGATCAAGTTGGAATCGTTGGAATAGATATACCATTTATAAGAAATCACACATTAATAAGACTAGGAGACTTAGCTGATTATCAACCATTTGAGACTTATAACCAATTCAACTACATCGGTTACTTGCCTGGCGTATTTGAATATTTAAAAAATGATGATTATGAAATTAAGACTTTAGAAGATTTATATGCCGGACCTAGATTAGAACAAAAATATTTAGACTTAGACTTTGCAGATGGCACATTTGGTAGTGGTGGAACAGCTGAGGTAACACTTGTAAGTATTGCAGACGGTGATACAGCAACATTCCACCCTAAAGACTCAAGTGGAGGCTTTACAGGTGGAGCTTCAATGCGTTACTATTTTGTTGATACTCCAGAGGTTGCAGGTGCACCAGGTGGACCCGCACCTTGGGCTTATGTAGCATCAAAATATAATAAAGAATTTTTACTTTCTGATGCTGGAAATAAAGATATTATATTACAATCAGTACCTGATAATACTCTAACAGATACGTTTGGAAGATGGTTGGGATTAATTTGGGTAAATGGTCATTTATCACAGTTTTTAATAACTGCAGAAGGCTTGTCTGATAATATTAATCCGATATATACTAATACAGACTTAAAAATGACTTACAAAAATGTCCCTTATTTAACTTTCTTACTCTTTGCAGAAAATAGAGCAAGAGAAAATGGTTGGGGAATGAAGGGTTATCCATTAAAAGAAGATGGAGAAAAAGCTCCAGACTGGAATTATAGTGCAAATAAAAATACAACTTCTAATCCAAATTGGGAACCAAACTTACCTCTTCCGTGGGAAAATTGAATCAATCTATAACAAAACAGCCTCCATATTGGAGGCTGTTTTAACATTAATATTTAATTAAAAGTCTGCATTGTTTGGCGTTCTATAAAACGGTATAACGTCTCTAATATTTTCAACACCTGTTAAATACATAATTAACCTTTCAAAACCTAATCCAAATCCTGAATGAACACATCCACCATATCTTCTTAAATCGACATACCAGTCTAAATCTTTAGCTGTTACGTTCATTTCTTCCATACGTTTCAGTAATTTTTCTTCATCTTCTTCTCTTTGTGAACCACCAATTAATTCTCCTGAGCCTGGAACTAATAAATCCATTGCTGCAACAGTTTTTCCATCTTCATTTAACTTCATGTAAAATGCTTTAATATCTTTTGGCCAATCTGTTACAAACACAGGAGCATCAAAGTGTTCTTCTGTTAAATATTTTTCGTGTTCTGTCGCTAAATCTCCACCATGTTCTGGTTTAATTTCGAATTTCTTTTTAGAATTTAATAAAATATCGATTGCTTCTTTGTGGGTAATTCTAATAAAATCTTTATTTAGAACAATATCCAATCTTTCTTTTAATCCTTTATCAACAAACTTGTTGAAGAATTCCATTTCTTCTGGAAGTTTGTCATAAACATATTTAATAATATATTTAACCATTGCCTCAGCAACATCCATGTTATCTTTTAAATCAGCAAATGCCATTTCAGGTTCAATCATCCAAAACTCACTAGCATGTCTTTGTGTATGAGATTTTTCAGCTCTAAATGTTGGTCCAAATGTATAGATGTTACGAAATGCCATTGCGTATGCTTCACCATGTAATTGTCCAGTTACTGTAAGGTATGCTTGTTTACTAAAAAAGTCTTTTTTAAAGTCAACATTACCTTCTTTGTCTTTTGGAACATTAGCAAGTGGCATTGTTGTTACATTAAACATTTGGCCTGCCCCTTCACCATCATTACCAGTAATAATTGGTGTGTGAGTATAGACAAAACCTTGGTTTTGGAAAAACTCATGTACCGCCATAGCAGCAACACTTCTTAATCTAAAAACAGCTTGGAAAAGGTTTGTTCTAGGTCTTAAGTGAGCCACTTTTCTTAAAAACTCTCTTGAATGTCTTTTTGGTTGGATTGGATAATTACTTGGTGAATCACCAAGTAATAAAACCTCGCTTGCTTTTATTTCAAAAGGTTGTCTCAAGTTAGGTGTTAACACTAACCTACCTTTAACAGACACACTACTTCCAACTCTAAATTTTTGAACATCTTTAAAGTTTTCTAAACTTGACTCATAAACAACTTGTACACTTTGGAAAAATGATCCATCATGAAAATCTAAAAATCCAAACTCTTTTTGAGCACGGTTATTTCTTAACCAACCTTTAAGTTCTACTTCTTTTTCAACGTAATCATTTGTATTACGATATAAATTCTTAACTGTAAGCATAAAAAAAATTCCTCCTTAATATTTTTAATATACAATAAGGACGAATTACTTAATCCGCGGTGCCACCTTAATTTTAGATAAACTAACACTTAATTTCGCTTTTAACGCAAGCATACGGTTGATTCTACTCGTTTTATACTTTCTTTCAACTCTCAGAAATGTTCTTCATTAAAAGTTTTATATTAGGCTTACACCTCCCCTAACTCGCTTTAATAAAATCAATTAACTACTCTTTTCTTCATCGATTTATTAAATTATATAACTATCTTAGATAAAAGTCAATTATAGATGATTTTAAACCACATGTTTTTTAACTATTTTCTTCATTTCCTGTTTCATTTATGAAATTTTATGGTATTATATAGGTGATGAACAAAGTATAATGTAAAGCGAAAGAGTGAGGATTGCCGTCCCCGCTCTTTCTTTTTCTAGCAGCCATAAGACCACTAAAATTAGACAAAGAATAACTATGTATTCCATAAGCTAATATCCCTTTCTAAAGCTCATCAAAACCTCCTTTGAAATTTTGATCAATTGTCCATCTCTTCCCTAGTTTCACAAACTATTTCTATTGGTCTATACTATATTAGTAAAATGTACTCATTATTACTTTTACTTATTTTTTTGTAAATGTTTTATTTGACAAAGCAATTTTTATGTTATACAATTGATGAAACTAAAAAAATAGGCATGAGGAAGCGATGCAAATTAGTAAGTTAGGGAGAAGGCATTCTATGAACTAACTGAAAGGTAGCCATCGCCGAATATGTAATTGTGGCAACAATTATATATGGTGTTATAGGAAATACTTATAATACTCCTACTCAAAAGGTAGAGGCGCTTGCATAAATTATTATTTATGAAGTTATTAAGCGTCCTCTTGGATGCTTTTTTATTTTTTAGTAAAAAAGAAAGAAAAGAGGAGAGAAAATATGAGAAGAATATTTTCAATATTAGTTTTAGTGTTATTAGGAGTTACATTAGTAGCATGTAATAATACTACAAACGACAATGTTTTAATAGTTGGTATGGAGGCAGAATACCCACCATTCAACTGGTCTGAAACATCAGCAAATGATTATAACCACCCACTACATGGACAAAGAAATATGTTTGTTGCTGGTTATGATGTTGAAATGGCAAGATTAATTGCAGAAGAGTTAGGAATGGAACTTCAAATTAAAATGATTGCTTGGGAAGCTTTAATTCCTGCACTACAAGCTGGAGAAATTGATTTAATTATTGCTGGTATGACACCAACAGCTGATCGTAGATTAGAAATTGATTTTACTGATGCTTATTATGAAGTAGAAAACGTAGTTGTTGCAAGAACTGATAGTGATCTAGTCGGAATGACTTCACTAGAAGCTTTATCAGGAAATACTGGAGTCGGACAAAAAGATACAGTTTATGCTGAACTAATTGAATTTGTAGCTGAAAACTTTGGTTCAGAAATTTTAGCTAATACAACGCTAGACACTACTCCTGCTGTTGGTAATGCGGTAATTTCTGGTCAAGCAGATTTTACAATTTTAGAAAGACCGGTTGCTCTAGGTTTAATTCAAGCAAACCCAGAACTAGATATCGTCTTTGATCCAACTGATAATGTTTTTGAACTAACTGATGATGATTTAATCTTATCAATTGGTGTTAAAATGGGTCGTGATGACTTTTTAGATCAAGTTAATAATGCTCTTGCAACAATTAGTGCAGAAACAAGAGTTGAACTAATGTTAGATGCAACCAATCGCCAATCATAAATCTAATGAAAAAAGTACTAAAATTTATCTTTTTGCCATTTGGATTACTTTTCAAACATTTATTTTTAATCATAAACTGGTTATTAGACAATTCAATTGGCTTCTTATTCACAAAAGAATATCGTAGTTACCAAGGTGAATATACAAAAAAGTATAAAAATTGGGAAATTGCAAAAAAAGTAATAACTGTTCTAATTGTATTATTATTAATATTTAGTTTTGAGTTTATTTATCAAAACACTTTTGGGATTGTTATTGCTGAAATCTTCTATTTAATTGGAAGATTTTTTGCGTTAAATATCTTTGGTAATACTTTTACAAAGTTATCCAGGATTTTATTAGAATTTAATCACGCTTATGCCAACGGAATTGGTACTACTCTTTATCTATCATTAATTGGAACAACAGTTGGTTTAATGGTTGCAGCACTTTTTAGTTATATAGTTGTAATGAAGATAGGTAGAAATGCTAATAAGTTTGTCCGCGGCATTCAACTCTTTTTAAAAAAGTTTGTTAATCTCTATGTAACAATTGTTCGTGGAACACCAATGATGGTTCAAGCAATGTTAATATATTGGGGTACAATAACGATTATTCCTTGGGATTATAAAATTGCAGGGTTAGTTGTTGTCTCCCTCAATACTACTGCTTATTTAACTGAAGTGTTAAGATCAGGTTTTGAGTCAATTGATAAAGGACAAAGAGAAGGTGCATTATCACTAGGTCTTTCAGAAATCCAAACAATGTTTTATGTAGTTTTTCCCCAAGCATTAAAAAACTCGATGGCCGCAATCGGCAACGAGTTTGTAATTAATATTAAAGATACTGCGGTTTTAAGTGTTATTTTAGTTGTTGATATTTTTAGAATATCAGAAGTTGTTGCTGGTAGATATTTTGATTATTTCACACCATTTATTGTAGCTGCCTTTATTTATTTAATCTTAACATTATCGATTAGTAAGTTATTAAGACATTTAGAAAGCAAACTTGATTTACCTGAAACAAGTTTGCCTAGTTCTAATTAGGGGTGATTGAAATGAAAAATATAATAGAAATTAAAAACTTAAAAAAACAATTTGGAAATAATATAGTCTTAAAAAATGTTAATTTCTCAGTTAAAAAAGGTGAAATTATTTCAATCATTGGTTCTAGTGGTAGTGGTAAATCCACTTTACTTAGATGTATAAACTTACTTGAAATTCCTGATGATGGCAATATTTATTATAACAACAGAAATATTTTAGATAAAAAAACTAATTTAAATAACTTAAGATCAGAAGTAACAATGGTCTTTCAAAGCTTTAATTTATTTAATAACATGACTGTTATTGAAAATATGACGCTTGCGCCAATTAAAGTATTAAAAATTGATGAAGAAAGAGCAATTATGCTTGCTAATAAGAATTTGGAAAAAGTCGGTATGCTAGATTTTGCAAACCAAAGTGTTAAGACTTTATCTGGTGGACAAAAACAAAGAGTCGCAATCGCACGTGCTCTTTCTATGAATCCTAAAGTCTTATTATTTGACGAACCAACAAGCGCACTAGATCCTGAAACAGTTGGAGAAGTCCTAAGTGTTATTAAAGATCTAGCTGATGATGGTATAACAATGGTAATTGTTACCCATGAAATGGCTTTTGCTAAGGAAATATCAGATAGAATTGTTTTTATGGATGAAGGAATTATTGCTGAGGAAGGGACTCCAGATGAGATCTTTAGTAACCCTAAAAACCAAAGAACTAAAGAGTTTTTAAAAAGATTTAATAGCTAACAAACATAAAAGCTGAAATTCAGCTTTTTTTGTTATGACAATATGTATAATTTTGAGGTATATAACTATCTCTTTTAACAATGTAAGTCACCTCTGTTTCGATTATAAACGAAACCGGCGGGTAAATCAGGAGTTCTATCAATTATACTCGAAACATAAAGAGTGTCAAAAATCATAAAAAGTTTTGATATTGGTTCTTATTTTGTAGTACGAAATAGATTGTAACAGTTTTGTTTTCTTTATTAACTACAAAAATAGACTTACCTTTAAGTTAATAAGGTAAGTCTATAATTTTAAATTTTATTTAACCAAAATATATTTCAACTAATTCTGGATGATCGATAAACGGATTTCTATTTCTTTGAATACTTTCAATTTTATCGTTTCTACTTAATTCAAATTCACTAACCGGATCTTCCTCATGCCATCTTAAGAACATTTGTAAGTTTCCAACTAAATTTAAATTTAATCTATATCTAACTGATATATATAAAACAATTCTTGCTACATCACCTACGTGCTCATCGCCTGGATACCAACCACTACCAACTGATCCATAAGAACCAGAACCATATGCGAATGGTTTATTTCCTCTTGATGAGTTAACTGATACAACAGCTGCTCTTAAGTTATGTAGATCATATTTAGGAGCATTACCTAGTTTTGAGTTAGGCCATACGTGTTCTCTATTTCCATATCCACCGTAACCGGTGTATATGTTATAATTTCTTCCATTAAAGTTATCTACTTGTTTAACTTGGTTTGTTGAACCGGTTGCACTACCTGTGTTTCTAATTAATCTTTCTAATTCATTATTAAATGCATCACCTGTTAAACCTTGTAGACTTTCATAATACCCTTCATAATCGCCTGGTTTAGCTTCGTTTCTTACTCTAATTGTAATAGTTATTGATATATTAGGATAGTTTGTTACTCCTACTACTGATATTTTAACTTCATAAATTCCTGGTGTATTTAAATTAACTTTACTTGAGTCTACTTGAAGATTATTTGTAAAGTCAACACCATTTGCATTATTAGCAGTTATTCCCTCTAAGTAATTAGGTTCACTATCAACACCAATTACATATGTTATGTTTTGTCCACCATTAATTTGTGGCATGTTTGGATCTTTTGGTCTTGCTGTAATTATACTTCTTGATGTAAACATAAATTGAGCTTTACCATTATACTGTCCAACAGTTACATTTTCTAAATTAATAATTTCTCCCACTTTAATATCTTTAAAGTGGTTTACATTATTATTAACTCTTAAGTCAAGTCTAGTCATACCTGTTTCGCCGTTAGCATTTTTTACATATAACTCATGAGCGTTACTTGGACTACTAATTTCAGTAACTTCTAAATTACTATAATTTACAACATATCCTTCATATAAAGTAACATCTTCAAAGTCTAGAGAGTATTGTGATATATCTAACACGTCTGGAAGATTAGTAGGTCCTATGGTTGTTACAACTGGGTTTGTTATTTGGACTAAGCCTTGGAACTCACCTACTTTACCACTAATAATATATTCATTTCCAACTTTTAGTTCTGAGTTTTTACCACTTCCAAAATAAACCGGGATTGCTCCAGTTGAGTCTTGTAGAGTGTAATTACCATTTGACATAATACTTGTTGCTACACCATGGATTTCAACATTTGATCCAACCGACATTTCTCTTACATCAACAATCGGCATTTTTGTACTCTCTGGTGCTAACACTGTTTTTAACACTTTAACAGTAAAGATTTTACTTGCTTCTTCACTACCTTTAGTTGCAGTAACCGTTAGAGTTACTAAAACATCTTCTAATTCTCTTGTTACTAACCCTTCATTTGTTATTACAGTTTTGTTATTTGATTCCCATGATAAAAATGCTCCCATAAGTTCATTAGGTAATACTAAATTTGATGTTGCAGTTTCTGGCAAATTAATTAAACTAAATATTTCTTCAAAATTTACTTCTCCGCCTTGAGAATTTAACCCCAGCACTTTAACATCAAATGTTTTATTAGCACTTTCATCATCTTTTGTCCCTACAACAGTTAACTTAACTGTTACATCTTCTTCTTGTCTTGTTACTTGTCCTGTATTACTTATTACTTCTTCTTTATTAGATGTCCAAGTTAAATTAACCCCATCTTTTTCTGTTAATAAATTTATGTCACTTTTAGTCTCAAGAGGAATTACTAAACCATTAACAACACTTGCAACATCGTTATTCTCACTTGAAAGTCCTATGACCGTTATTTCATATTCGTATTCTTTAACTTTATCATTATAATCAACATGTAAAGTTAAAGTAACCACTATATCTACCTCGCTTCTAGTAACAACTCCAATAGTATTGTTAATTTTTAAAACTGAATCATTCGATGATGACCAATTAATTTTTGCTTCTGGGTAGAGTTTAGATTCTACTTTAAGTCCTATATTATAAGTAACTGAATCTTTATTGTCATCTCCAATGTAAGAAATTACTAACTCTTCATAAATAGCATCATGCTCATCAACTCCTACACAGCTTACTAACATTAAAGTAAACACTGTGAGTATTAAACCAAATATTTTCTTCATCTTTCTACTCTTCTTCCTTTATGTATTTTTCCCATGTATTAATATAATGGGAATCGAATCTTATTGTTGTTATTTCATCATATGGAATAATATTAATTTCTTTATTCCAATTACCGTTAATATCAAAATCTCTAAACCATAAACTATCTTCATCTGCTTTAATTATTTTTCCTATTAAGAAAAAATAATCATCATCATAATATTCTCTTTCGATTGAAATGATATTATTTAATGATTGAAGATCTTGAAAAATTGTTTGTAAACTTTCAAGATTAACATTATAAGGTTTAATTTGTTCAATTAAACCTTCTTTTATATTTATTTGACTAGAAAAGTTATTAACAATTTCAAGGTCTTCAAAGTCTTTCATTAATCTAATTTGGTATCCATCTAATCTAAAATCAAACTCCTCGACACCAAAATAAAAGTCCTCATTACTATCAATTGTATAAAAGAATAGTGCCTCATAGTTATACTTAGCCTTAATAGCAATCAAACTTTTTTCTTTCTTACTTTTTTTTATTATTTCTAACATATAATTTCCTTACTTAAAATAATTTTGAATTAATACAACCGGTGTACCTTTATCACCACTACCACTAATAAGATCACAAAGGGACCCAAGTAAATCTATATATCTTCTAGGTGTAGTTCCAAGTGTTGCGTCTAAGTCTTTGTTTTGTTCTTTAAAGTCTTTAATGGCCTTTTCAAGTTCTTCTCCTTCTAAGTCTTTAAACTTATCTTCAACTAAATACTTTAGTTTAATCTCATCAGGAGAACCTTCTAAACCCTTAGTATAACTAGGTGATACAACCGGGTCAGCAAGTTCCCAAATAGTACTAACTGGATCTTTAAATGCACCGTCACCATAAATCATTACTTCAACTAATTTGTTAGTTTTATTATAAATTTTGTTTTGAATTTCCAGTAATAGTTGTTGATTATCACTTGGAAACATTTTAACTTTTTCTTTAGTAGCAAGATTAGTTCCTAACAATCCATACTCACTATTATATCCACTACCATTAATAGACTTAGTTAAAATGTCATCAAGCCCATAAACAACAACATCTTTACTAAATAACTCTTTAGTTTTATTACGATTGTGAACATTGCTTATCAATACATTATTAGTGTATTTTAAGATATCTATAGCATTATTACTAAAAACAATTTTAACATTAGCATCTTCACTCTTACATACATCTTTATAATAATCAACCATATTAATCTTTGTCCATGGGTGTTTGAAGTCTTTAAAATGTTTGTAATAATCTTCTTCTAATAAAATATCTTTATAAGGATTAATATTTAACTTGTTTAAAGTATCAACATCCATAATAGGGTTTCCTACTTCATCATAAGGATAACTAAGTAATATTGTTAAATCTTTTTTTGCTCTTGCAAAAGCTTTTAAAAGAATCGCAAACCTGTTCCTCGATAACATAGGAAAAACAATTCCTAAATTATCACCTTTAAACTTATTATTAATATCATCTTTAATATCATCTACACTTGCATAGTTATTACTAGCAATACTAACAATTGATTCAGTAATGCCAATAATGTCTTTATCATTTAATTGATAACCTTTATTTTTCATATCTAAAAAAATACTTTCAGTTACTATTTCAACTAAATTATCATTAACTTTTACTATTGGTGTTTTAATACCTCTTGCAACTGTCATAATACCACCTTTTTAATAAGAAATTAGGGATGCTTTATTATTATAACATATAATATTGTAACATCTTTAAAAACGTCAAAACAAATTAAAAAAATACCCTCTAGGTTGTTTTTGAAACAACTTTTAGAGGGTATTTATTAATTAATTATTTTAAAACATTATCCAAATCATTTTTATTAGCTAAACCTTGTGCAATTAAATCTCTAAGTTCATTTACATCTTTAACTTTTGGATCATTTCCCAAGACCAAATCTTTTACTTTATCATAATCTGCTTCATCAATTAAATTGTTATCAACAAGCTTTTTCCATTGGCGTAAGTTAGTTGATTTATTGTTATTAGCTGATGTGAAGAAAGTGAATTTTGAATATCCAAAATGATTTAAAGTTAAACCAATAACATAATATACCGAACTAATCACTAATAAGATTACTACAAATATATTAATTAACTCATCAAAACTTGTTAATACAATTCCACTAGAAAACATTGCTGCAAGTCCCGCGACTGCAAAAATCGCAATAATACCATTACCTATTCTTTCGACAGTTTTATTTCCTGCATACATAAATGCTACCCCGATTAAAAGATAAAAGATACCACCAGCCATCAAATCAACAATGTCTACTGCTTGATTTGGGTTAGCCACACTAGAAAAAATTACGCCTACAAATGTTAAAACAAGTGCTATAAAAGCCGTAATTTTCGATAAATTGTTTTTCATTTTGTTTCTCCTTTTTCTTTTATTGTACCACAGGGCCCTTTAAAACACCAAACTTCGAAGATGCCTCTGTTTTATATTTCTTTTAACACTTCTAAAAAACAATCAACTATTTCTGGATCAAACTGAGTTCCAGAATTTTTCTTCAACTCTTCAATCGCAACCTCTTTAGATAATGCTTTTCGATAAGGACGATCACTCGTCATCGCATCATATGCATCAGCAACACTAACAATTCTCGCTCTTAAAGGAATGTTTGTCCCTACTAAACCGTTTGGATATCCTGTACCATCAAACCTTTCATGGTGCGATAAAATATCATAAGCAATTTCTCTATATTCCGGAACATTAGAAAGTAGGCGATAGCCTATTTCTGGATGACGTTTAATGATTGCAAATTCTTCATCAGTTAATTTTCCAGGTTTATTTAATATATCTTGATCAATGCCAATTTTTCCAATATCATGCAAATTAGCAATCATTCTTAGTAATTCTAAATTACTTTCTGAAAGACCCATTCTCTTACCAATTTCAACACTATATTTACCAACACCAATTGAATGTCTTTCTTCATTAGCATTAAGCAATTTTAAAGTGTTTAAAATTGCTTGAATGTTTTGACTTCGATGTGATGATTTTTCTGTTAATTTATGAATATACATTGCATTTTCAGCATTCTTTACTAAATCATCAACTGCTATATCTTCTTCTTCAGTTCTTGAATGAATTCCATAAGATGCTGAAATAACAATATGATTAATAGTCTTCTTTGACAAATTATCTCTCGCTTCTTCTGATAACGTAGTAGCATCCTCAAAACTAATATTAGGTAGTAAAATAATAAACTCATCGCCACCTATTCTACATACATCACCATATTTACCCATTACATTAACTAATTCATTAGCTACTTCTATTAATAATAAATCACCTTTCTTATGACCAAAAGTATCGTTAATTGTTTTAAGACCATTAATATCAAAATAAACAATTGACAATGCTTCATTAGTTATATTAAAAACATCTAATCTTCGTTCAAAGTGTCTTCTATTATAAACTTTTGTTAAAGGATCAAAATAACTTAATTTTTCCAACCTTCTTTCTTGGTTAATTCGCTCTGTTACATCAACAGAAAAGACTGTAACTCCAATAACTTCACCTTTATTACTTAAAAGCGGGCTAAATGTTTCTTCGAGATATTTTCCTTTTGTTACTTCAACTTGTGAAACAACTTTATGATCAATACCTAACATTGCTTTATCAAATGAACGTTTTAGTCTTTCTTTCATCTTAGTGTTTTCAACATATTCCAAATAATTTTCACCTTCAACAACATCTCTTAAATAATACTCTTTCATTTGATTAGCGTGAAAATCATTAAATGCTAAATATTTATAATTTATATCTAAAACATAAATCTCCATAGTTTTTGGAGCATTAATGGATGCGTTTAAAACACTGCTTTGTTTTTTATTAACTTCAGTTAATCCAATAAACTCATAATGATTTTTAATAATATATGAAGCGCTCATAGTTAAAAATGGATATAAAACTAAATAAACAAATGCTGTTTCTTCAAAAAAGTCTTTAAATCCTAAACTTAAACTAGGCGGAATAATTAAATAAAATACATATAACATTAAATGAATAACTAATCCTAAAATAAAATAGTTAAATATTTTTAACTTCTTTAAACCTTTTCTTTGTAAATAAGGCCAAGCAAGCCCAATAAAACTGGCTGAGATTATTTCAACAACACCTAAAGCTAATCCTGACCCACCTAATAATATTCGGTATAAAACTCCAAAGGTCATTGCTGTAAGAGTAGGTATTATCCCAAAGAAAACTCCTGAAATACTTAAAATTATATTTCTAGCATCATGATATATCCCATCATCATCTGGACCAAGTGGTGTCATTACAATAACAACAATTATTCCCATAATCAATCCTCTTGTTATTTTCTTTATAATATTATCATCTTTATACTCAACTCTAAAAATAGCATATAATGATAAAAGTCCTAACATTATAAGACCATTAAACAACAAACTAATTGTTGATTCGTTATTTTCAAGAATTGCATGCATGTATTTTTCTCCTATATCTTTTTTTATTATTTTATCATATTTGAATTATACTTTTTTATAAACTACTTCGTCATCTATAATTGTATATTTAACTTTTGTTTGTAATAATTCATTTTGACTTATCTTCAATATATCTTTATTGAAGACAGTAAAGTCCGCATAATAACCCTTTTCAATTAATCCACCTTTTTGATTAATAGTTAAATATGGATTAATTGTATAACTCTTTACTGCTTCAAAATTGTTTAATCCTACCTTTAAAAGTTCATAAATACTTAAAATTGGATTTATATCTTCAACTGGAGCATCACTACTACTGTTTAATATAATGCTTTCTTTTAAATACTCTTTAAATGGGTATACTAAGACATCGTGAACAATGTTTTCATTTATAAAATCTTCATCAGATTTTATAAATAGAGGCTGAATATCAATTGCTGTATTGCCTATTTTACTTAAAACATTTGTGCTTGCAAGTGAGGCATGGACTATTCGATCAATTACACCTTTTCTTTTAGTTTTATTTATTAAACTAACAACCTCATCTAAACCTTTATCACCAATTACATGAATAGCAAGCCCTTTATCGTTTTTTCTAATCTTTTTTACTAACTCTTTTAATTCTTTATCTTCAAACATCTTAATTCCGTTATTTAAAGTATTTTTATAATAACTATTAAGATATGCTGTTTTAGAAGATAGCGTACCGTCATAAAATAATTTAACTTGAATATCTTTTAATAAGTTATTATTAGTTGGATAATATTTTAAATAATTATTTAATATTTTATAATGGATTAAAGTGTTAATTCTAAGTTTTTTATTTTTCGATAAGTCATTTAGTATTTCAACAGTTTCTAAGTAACTGTTGAAATATGATAAATCATCAGTATGTATACTAGTAAAGCCGTTTTTATGTAAACTGTCAATTGCATTTATTCCGTAATTAATTAACTCTTCTTTACTACTATTTTCATAATAAGGTTTAATTAGTGATGCTTCTTGCTCATTTGTAATAATCCCGTTTGAGTTTGTTAAATTTGTTAATTTTAAAACTTTACTATTAACGGTAAAACTATGATAATCATTATGTCTTAAAATGATTAAATGATCCCTACTTATTAAATCAAGATCATCTTTAGTAATACCAATATTATAATAACCTTCAACTTTCAATGTATCTTCTTTAAACATTGAACTAATTAATTTTAAAACTTCTTCTTTGTTTTTATTTAATAATAAATTATTACTACTTAATTTTCTACCATAACCAAGTAAGTGCATATGACTATCCGTAAAGCCTGGATAGACATATGCACCCTTTAAATCAATCTTTTTAAAAGCATGGTAATTGTCGCAATCATCACCAACAGCGATAATTACTCCCTTATTCGTTAACACTTTATCATATTTAGTTTTACTATCTTTCATACTATAAAAGTTTGCGTTAAACCATAGTTTCATAATTGTATATTCCCTTTTTGTCTAAGTTGAATTTATTATTAATAATAACATTATTATCTTTTAAATAATTTATTAACTCTTTCGCATCACTATAGCCTTGATTAATTCTATTAATTAGTGACTCTTCATTAAAATCAAGTGAACCAAGTATTGTTCTAACTAGTTTTGTTTTAGGCGAAAAATCAATAATAATATTATCATTATAATAATTTGATAAATCACCCGTTGGTGATAGACTAATTACTATTATAACATTACAACCCTCTTTTATTACTAAGTCAACAGGTAGGTTATTTAAAAGACCACCATCAACATAATAATTATTATTTATTTTAGTTGGTCCAAAAACAATTGGTACACTAGAACTTGCAAGTACTGCTTTATGTGGGTCTTTTAAATTGTTTAAATGAAATATCTTTTCTTCCATATTAGCTTTAGATAATTGTTTACGTAAAGAAATATCTTTAACCTTACTAGCAACTACTAAACCTTTAATATTACTATTTCTTAAGTTTTCTTTTTCTTGATTAGCAATTAAGATCTCATACATTTTAGTTTGATCAAAAAGTCCAAGTCTATCTTGTTTAAATCTACTAAGTCCATTATACATTTCATGATTATCAATTTGGAGCCAAATTTCTTCCATTTTTTCATAACTTAGTCTCTCCATTACTAAACAAGCATTAAATGCACCTATAGATGTACCTGATACTACTTTTAAGTCATTTAGTAGTTCTTCTTCCAATAATGCTTTTAAAACACCGATTTGATAACTTCCTTTAGACCCACCGCCACCAAGTGTTAAACCTAACTTCATTTCTTCACCAACCTTATATCTATTATACAAAAAATATTGGAAAGTTATATGTTTATTTTGATGTTTTCGTTTTATCGATGACTAATTTATTTTGAAGTTATAAGAAATTAGTGACGAAAGTGGGCTAGGCATCTAGTAAAAAAGCGGGTAATTCCGCTTTTTTCATTTATATTTATATTTGAATTCCTGCTTCCTTTAAAATGTTCTTAATTAATTGATGAATAGAAAGTGAAGGATTCACTTAGTAATAAGATTGATTCTGATATTCTTTTTTGTGTAATTTAAATTATTGTTATTTTCTATTATGTCTGCATTTCTTATTGCATTTTTCAAATCATCAAAAGTTAAAGTGTTAAGTATTTGTTTTATTATTATTCTATTAAATTTTTAAGTTCATTTATAATTAAATTTGTATTGTCTTTATATCTTGTTAAACTAAGTACACAAGCAACAGCAACATAAACAACAGTAACTAAATACTTGTACTCATAAATAGATTGATCAGCATCTATAGTATTATTTTTTAATAGTTTATAAGATTCAATTACATGTTCCATAACATCACTGCTATTAAATATTATTTCATTTCTTTCAATATGTTTAATAAACAATTTAATAATATTTTCAATAATATAGTTGATTAGTCTTTCACCATGACGAACCAATTTATCTTTAATTAATTGTTGTCGCACCTTTTCCTTATATAGCCTGGGAGCTCCAATATGTTCATAAAACTTATTATCTGCTAATACTTCAATACAAGGATTACTAATTAATACCATTCCATCTTCTGGAGTGTTAAATTTATTAAGGAGATTATGAAATTCTTCACCTACATTTGCATCCCCATCATAAACAATAAAGTTTAAAGCAACTTCTTCTTTAATTTTATAATGAAGTGATAAGTCCATTGAATTTTTATCAAAGACTCTTAACATCGCGAGTAATTCAGTTTTTTCACCCGGTATTAAATAAACTACTTTTTTATCTTTAGTAAGTTTATATTTTTCAAAATTACTTCCTCTTGTTTCTTCAACAATTTTAAAATCTAACAATTTAAAAACTTTTTTAAAAATCAAAAGTTCTGTACTTTCTCCTTCTATTATTATTAAAGCTCTACTCATCTAGTAGCCCGCCATAATACATTTTTTCAATATTGTTAATTTCTCTTATATTTGGATATGTATCAGACAGTTTATTATAGTTTGATTGATTTTTCTTTTCATCCCATTTGGAAAAGAATATTTGATCTGGTCTTAAGCTTTTTAATAAGTTAGTATTATGTGATGAAAATATTAACTGAATATCAAAGTTATTATTTAATTCTTCGATAAACTGACTCGCTACAAAAGGATGAAGACTTCTTTCTAATTCATCCACAACTAAAAGCGTTCCTTTTTTCATTTGTAATATTATTGTTAATATTATACTATGATTTCTCATACCGTTTGACATTAGAAATTCAGGCATAAATACACTTGATCCTTCTCGTTTAAAATTTAGAGATTGTTTTTCATCAACTTTTGTTCCTCTTAAAGTTAACTCATAAACAGGAAAATTATTATATTTTTTAAGAAGTTTATTAACATCCTTTGATTTTTCAACCAACAGTTTATTTAGAATACTTATTTGTGAAACACTACCAAAAACATCGCCTCTAACATCAATATAATTGATTGATGATAAATAGTCATAGGCTATACTCACTAAATTCTTAGGTGAAGATTCCTCGTGCTTCTCGATACCAATTTGTCTTAATGCTGAATATTTACTGTTTGTGGCAGTCAAAGTTTCTTCGTTATTTTTTGATTTAAGTATTATTTTTATATTTTCTCTTACTAATTCTAAGTTATTAACACTTAACATTTCTTTTTTGATTTTATCTCCATTAAACAAATTGGTAATAATTTTATAATCAAAAACAAACCCCTTATATTCAAAAACTATTCTAACTTTACTATCTTTGTTAACCCCGGTTTCTAAATTGGGAATAAATAAACCTAAGTTATTTACCGGTGTTGTCATAATTTCTTGAAGTGTTTGAAAAACTCTTAAAATAATTGTTTTTCCAGAACCATTAGCACCAAAAATGGCATGAGGGTTTGTATTCATACCTTTATTACATAACATGTTTTCTTTATAGGTGTATCCTGCCTTAGTAAAATCTAGAGTAACCTTTTCATTAATAGATCCAACGTTTTCAACTTCTAAAATTTTAAGCATAATAATATTACCTTTCTGTTTAAATTTTATATTATCTAGTTATTTATATTCATATTATATCACAAAACAATATATTAGTGTATAAAATATACAGTAACACCCCACAAGATAGAAGACTTGTGGGGTGTTTTGTTAAATTATATGTAACTTCTATTTCTAAATTCATAATAGTTTATATCTATTTTATAAATATTAATTTCTTTTACCGCTAATAAACTATTAGGTATTACTCTTTCTTCATCTAATAACACATAGTAATTAAATACTTCTTCAAATAATTCAGGATGATCAATAAATGGGTTTCTGTTACCTTGATTTTGATATATAATTTCGTTTCTCATTATTTCAAACTCATCAACCGGATCACTTAAATGCCAATTATATAAAACATCTAACATTCCCATATAGGCAGTTTCCGGAACAAAGTTATTATTAGTATTATCTCCTAACAGTAATAATGATTCGTCATTTGTTAGCTTTAATAAATCATATCTAACTGCCATATATAAAAGAATCCTAGCAACATCACCAATATCTTCATCACCTGGATAATATCCATATGAGCCAATTGTATGACCAATTGGATAATTATTGGTTGTGTTTGTGAAATATCTATTCCCACGTGATGAGTTAACATTTTGGTTGATTGCTCTTAGGTTGTGAAGATCACTAGCTTGGTTTGTATCAGAATTATCAACTCTAGATACACCTAATTTTGAATTTGGCCAAACGTGTTCTCTTGTCCAACTAGCTCCATCCCATGTTCCTTTAATTGTTTCACGGTAATATATACCATAAACTAAATCATCATCATATAAAGCTTTATCTGATTTATCTAGGATATATCTAGCCTGACCATAATTTGTTGGTGAGGAGTGAGTTTGAATTAAGATTGTTCTTAATTCAAACACTAAATCTTCATCAGTTAAACCAACAATTGATTCGTAATACTCGTTTAATAAATCATCATCTCTTACAAGTGGTTCTTTTTCAATTATTTCCCATTTAGCATATAGTCTTATATTTGAATCTAGGTTTGTATTAAAATTAAATTCAGAATTAAAAGTTTTTCCAACTTCTGTTTGGTACCAACCAACAAAGAGATAACCTTCTCTTTGTGGTTCAGCTATTTCTATAACCTTTTCATTTAACTCAATAAGTTCGATATGTGGTGATAAATCACTACTACCAAAATCAAAGGTTATTACTAGTTTTGATTGTTGCCATTTAGCTATTAGAGTGATATTTGATGTAATAGGTGTATTAAATAAAAATTCATTATCACCTAGATACCAACCTAAAAAGTCATAACCTAATCTATTTGGTTCAGTTGGTTCAGTTACAAATTCGCCTTCTTCAACAATATTAATAAAGTTTGATGGACCACCTTCATAATTATAATCAAAGGTTATAACATTACCATCTACTACATCAAATAGTCCATAAACGCTTAAATCATCAACTACAAGCGCTTGATCAGTATTAGATGTGTTAGCGCCTGGAGCATGATAATACAAGCGGTATTTAGCTGGTTCTAAGTTGTTAAAGCTTACCCAGTTATAAACATGATTACCCGATTCTAAATATGTAAGTAAGTTTTCATTATTATTAGAATCTTTTAGAGTATTCCATGTTCCATTATTTAAAACTTGCAAATTAAACTTTGCATCACTAAATCCTGTTATCCTATTAAGCGCGTTATTATTCCATGCGGTAAATTTAAATTCTATTTTTGATAGATTTAGTGTTCCACTAAAATCAAACTCAACAAATGAAATACCATCACCTTTATCACTAACTGGTCCCATTACTAACATTTGTCCTTGAGCTTCATGTGGGGAGCTTGTACTACTGTTTATTTGGGCTCTTTGTTTAGTTAGTGTATGACTACTACCTTCTGTATTTGTAAATGTAAATGATGTTGTGTCATAACCAGATTTATTAACTGTTCCAAAATCAAACTTTTCAA
>Ga0209075_1001172_pt1 | contig 25072 bp, 19 predicted proteins | sample Stecom2011_FD_187523 | JGI IMG/M metagenome (GOLD analysis project Ga0209075, IMG submission 187523) | Agricultural soil microbial communities from Utah to study Nitrogen management - Steer compost 2011 (SPAdes) (version 2) | ecosystem: Environmental > Terrestrial > Soil > Agricultural land...
CAAAGAAGAAATTGCTCAAAAAAGAGCTAAAAATATTGAAGAAAAAGTAAATGCCCAAAACGAAAAATTATCCGAATTAGTAAAATCTAAAGTGCAAGGAGACTTAAAAGAAACTGATAATGGAGTAATGTTAATTATCTCTAATAAAGGATTTGAATTTGTAGAGAATGGAGAGCCTGTAATTTCCAAAAAAGCCAGAACAATATTTAATGTAACTATTGCTACAGGTTATAACACCCTAATAACAGATGGAGATTTACCTTATTACGCATCCAAAAACTTCAGTGCTCATTTTTTTGAATGGGGAGGTACATTGCGAACTAGGCTCAAGAAAGATAGTGATTTATTGGCTCTGCGATATGGATTATCGATGATGTATAATTATGCCGCTCCGAAAGACAATTACTACTTTGTGGTTAACGGAAATCAAACGGATGTAATGGAATCAGCGGTTAAATTCTCAAAAAATAAATTTAGAAATGTGTACTTAACCCTTCCGGTGCATTTAGAGTTTAATATCGGAAAAGCAAATGAATATAGAATTGGATTAGGAGGGTTTGCAGGATATAACACCTCTTCTGAACAACGATTGAAATTCAGAGAAAACGGACGTAAAATTAAGGATATGACCAGAAAAGATTGGAACGTAAATGATTGGAATTACGGATTGAGCGCCTATGCAGGCTACGGACCGTTGTCCATTTATGCAAAATATGATTTAAACCCTGTTTTCCGCAATAATACAGTCGAACAATATAACTTATCCATAGGAATTCGTTTGGATTTATAGTTGACCCGAAAAATAATTCATTTAAAAAACCCAAAATAAGTCGGTGAGTTAGCGACTGGTTTTGGGTTTTTTGTTTTGATACGAAAAACGTAACTTGCAAGCTCGATTTTTTTGATATTCCACTTTAGACCAAATTCATGTTTTTCGTAGAAGTAATCTTGCCTTTAGCTTTGGATAAAACCTTTACTTATCAAGTGAGTGAGGCAGAATTTTATTTCATAAAGCCCGGAATGCGAATAGCGGTTCCGTTCGGAAAATCAAAAGTTTATACCGCTTTGGCTGTTGAGGTGCATCAAAATAAACCGTTGCTGTATGAGGCTAAAGAAATCCACGAAATTATCGATGAAAAACCGATTGCGAACCACTATCAAATAAAGCATTGGTTCTGGATAGCCGAATATTATATGTGTAGTATCGGAGAGGTGTATAAAAGTGCTGTTCCTTCTGCTTTGCTTTTAGAAAGCGAAACCATTATCCTGAAAAACAAAGAAAACGAGGTGCTCAAAAGTGAGCTTTCGGATGATGAGTTTTTGGTATATGAAGCACTAGAAAAGCAAAATTCGCTTAAAGTTCAAGATATTATTGCAATTCTGAACAAGAAAACGATTCTGCCTATTTTGCAAAAATTGTTGGCTAAAGGAGTTATTTATTTACAAGAAGAAGTCAAAGAAAATTACAAACCAAAACTCATTCGATTTGTAAGGTTACACCAACAATACGACAACGAAAACGGACTCAAAGAGCTTTTGGAAACGCTGAAAAATGCTCATAAACAAAGAGAAGTTGTCTTAAAATATTTTCAGCTTAAAGCTTCGACCAAAAAACCGATTTCGGTAAAACAACTTTCCGAAACTGCAGAAGCCTCTAACTCCATTATCAAAGCCTTAATTGATAAAGAAGTGTTTGAGGAATATTTTTTACAAACAGATAGAACCGATTTTTTAGCAGAGAATCTACAAAAAGAAATCATCTTAAGCCATGCTCAAAACAAGGCTTTAGAAGAAATCAAACAAAGTTTTGAAACCAAAAATACGACCTTACTGTTTGGAGTAACTTCATCCGGAAAAACGGAGGTTTATATTGAACTTATTAAAGAATATTTACAAAAAGGAAGGCAAGTTTTGTATTTGCTTCCTGAAATCGCTTTGACAACTCAACTCGTTTCGAGACTTCGAAAACATTTCGGTAACGAAGTAGCGGTTTATCATTCGAAATACAACCAAAACGAACGCATTGAAGTTTGGAATCAAGTGCTTAATCAATCCGAAAAAGCCAAAGTGGTAATTGGAGCTCGTTCTGCTTTGTTTTTGCCATTTCAAGATTTAGGACTGATTTTGGTGGATGAAGAATACGAACAAACCTTTAAACAACACGATCCTGCACCACGTTATCACGCTCGAGACACAGCCATTGTGTTGGGAGAAATGCACAAAGCTAAAATCCTTTTGGGTAGCGCAACTCCAAGTATTGAAACGTATTTTAATACCGAAAATCAGAAGTTCGGACTTGTCGAGCTCACAGAACGCTATCAAAAAACAGAGCTTCCGAAAATCGAAATCGTAGATTTAAAAGACAAACATTTTCGAAAAAAAATGACCGGACATTTTAGCGATACGCTTTTAGAAGAAATTACTAATGTGTTAGAAAACGGTGAGCAGGTTATTTTGTTTCAGAATCGTAGAGGATTTGCACCTATTTTGGAATGCCTCACTTGTGGTCATATTCCGCAATGCCCGAATTGCGATGTGAGCCTTACTTATCATAAGCAAAAAAGTCAAATCCGTTGTCATTATTGCGGATATGCTATTGCAAAACCTATGCATTGCCATGCTTGTCAAAGTGTTGAGCTTACTACAAAAGGTTTTGGAACCGAACAAATTCAACTCGAGTTAGAAGAACTTTTTTCAGATAAAAAAATCATTCGAATGGACCGAGATACCACAGGAGGTAAATTCGGATACGAAAAAATTATTGATAGCTTTAAAACCCGTGAATCGGATATTTTGGTCGGAACACAAATGCTTGCCAAAGGTTTAGATTTTGATAATGTCGGGTTAGTCGGAATACTCAATGCAGACAATATGCTGTATCATCCGGATTTTAGAGCTTTCGAGCGAAGTTTTCAGCTGATGACACAAGTTTCCGGACGAGCAGGGAGAAGCGAAAAACAAGGAAAAGTTATTATCCAAACATATAATCCGACACATCCGATAATTCAGAAAGTAATCAAAAACGATTATCTTTCGATGTATAAACAAGAGCTTACCGAAAGACAAACCTTTGAATATCCACCTTATTTTCGCTTGATAAAACTTACTTTAAAACATAGAGATTTTGAGAAGTTACGAGATGGCTCGATGTGGTTGTATCAAAGTCTGAAAAACACCTTGGGACTTCCTGTTTTAGGTCCGGAAGAACCACCGGTTGGGAGAATAAGAAATGAGTATATCCGAACCATTTTGATAAAAATTCCGAATAATAAAAACCTGAAGTCAGTTAAGGAAATCATCTCTAAAAATCTAAATTCTTTTGATGCAATCTCGCAATTTAGGAGCATCAAAGTTGGAATAAATGTAGATTTTTATTGATTGTTTATTTTGTTCTATTCCTCTTTCTCTATTCTCTGTTTTCTTATAAATACGTATCTTTGAACTTTGCTAAAAAAATGATTTCAAGAAATACTATAGATACGGTTTTTGAGGTGGCTCGTGTAGAAGAGGTCATCGGAGATTTCGTGCAGCTTAAGCGTGCAGGGAGTAACCTAAAAGGTTTGAGTCCGTTTTCTGACGAAAAATCTCCTTCGTTTATGGTGTCTCCAACCAAGCAAATTTGGAAGGATTTTAGCTCCGGAAAAGGAGGTAATGTTGTTACATTCTTGATGGAACACGAGCATTTTTCGTATCCGGAAGCTATTCGATATTTAGCCAAAAAATACAATATCGAAATCGAAGAGACCGAGCAAACTTCAGAAGAAAAAGAACAAGCTTCTGAAAAAGAAAGTATGTATTTGGTTTCGGAATTTGCTAAAAATTATTTTCACAAAACTTTATTGAACTCCGAAGAAGGAAAGGCTATCGGACTTTCGTATTTCAAAGAAAGAGGTTTTACAAATGCAACTATCGAAAAGTTTGGGTTGGGATATTCTCCTGATAGCTGGACCGCACTGACGGATGAAGCACTTAAAAACGGCTATAGCCTTGAATTTTTAGAAAAGACAGGACTTACTATCGTTAAACAAGACAAGAAGTTCGATCGATTCAAGGGTAGGGTAATGTTTCCGATTCAGAGCATGTCCGGGAGAGTTTTAGGATTCGGAGGAAGGATTCTGACCAATGACAAAAAAGCTGCAAAATACCTGAATTCGCCTGAAAGTGAAATTTATCACAAAAGCAAAATACTTTACGGACTTTATCAAGCCAAACAAGCTATTGCCAAAAATGACAACTGTTATTTGGTAGAAGGCTATACCGATGTAATTCAGTTTAACCAATCCGGAGTAGAAAATGTAGTTGCCTCATCAGGAACGGCCCTTACTGCTGACCAAATTCGTTTGATTAGTAGATTGACCAAAAATATTACAGTTCTTTTTGACGGAGACGCTGCAGGACTTCGAGCTTCAATTCGTGGAGTCGATTTGATTCTAGAAGAAGGAATGAACGTAAAAGTTTGTACGTTTCCCAACGGAGAAGATCCGGATAGCTTTGCCAAAAAAACTTCGTTTGAAGAATTAACGCTGTATCTCGAAGAGCATGCGAAAGATTTTATTCAGTTCAAAGCCTCTCTGTTGAACGAAGATGCTCAAAATGACCCTATAAAAAAAGCAGAGCTTATTCGGGATATGGTCACTAGTATTTCTAAGATTCCTGATAGAATAAAACGAGAGGTTTATGTACAAGAAACTTCTAAGATTATGGAAATCTCAGAAGATGTATTGGCGAATACTTTAGCTCAGATTCTACGAAAAGAACAATACGATGCCACTAAAAAAGCATTTGAAGAGAATCAAAAGATAGATGCCGTAAAACGCGAAGAGATTCAACTGAAAAAAATTGATTTTTTGAGCGTTATCGAAGAAAATACGCTGAAAATTCTTTTGAATCACGGAGACAAGGTTTTGACCTTTGAGGAACGGGTTTTTTTTAAAAATGAGGATGGAGATGTCGAAACAAAGGTTTTTAAAAAAGACTATAAAGTTTACGAAAAAATTTATTTGAGCCTTCAGGAAGATGAATTAGAATTTTCGAACGAAGTATTCAGGGCTGTTTACAATCATATAATGTTCTATCTTCAAAATAGGGGAGTGCTTGATAAAGAAAAGTTTATCGCAGAAACTCCCCAAGAATTGATTACAATAATTAGCGATTTATATCTTTCAGATGATAGATATCGTTTAGACAATTGGGAGTCTAAAAACATTTATCCCAAAGCAAAAGATCAAGAATCGGTAATTTTACAAAACGTAAACGAAACTATTTTGAATTTTCGTGTTCATCTGATTTATAAATTAATAGGAGATTTGATGAACCAACTCAAAGAAAAGGACAGCCAAAGCGACAACTCTGACCTCCTTTCAGAAGTAATGCATTACGGAGAATTGCGAAAACTTTTGTTTTCGTTTTTAGGCAATGTTACTCCGCTTAATCATTATTCGCAGTACAATTAGTTTTGTTATAGATTAGTTTAGGTAAGTGACAAAATTTTCTTTTGCACGTCTAACTTTTTTTTGATTTACCAGCCAATCGTTTTCCGAATCTCTATATCCTAAAGTAAGCAATGTTGTGCTTTTTAGACCTCTTTCTGTAAGTCCTAAAAGTTCATCTAACTCTTGATTTTTAAACCCTTCCATCGGAGTAGCATCTACTTTGAGAGCTGCTGCCTCGGCAATTGCCATTCCGAAACCAATATAAGCCTGTTTAGAAGTATGAGAAAAAGCTTGTTCAGGAGTTAGGTTAAGATAGGTTGATTTTAGAGTGTTGATATAATCGGAAAAACTCTCAAAAGGTATATTTCGTTCTTGTGCTGATATTTTGAATATTTCTTCGATGCGCTCCTCGGTATAGGTATCCCAGCTTGCAAAGACAAGTAGGTGAGAAGAATCAACGATTTGACTTTGCCCCATTGCGATAGGCTGAATCTTTTTTTTGAGTTCTTGATTATTAATTACTATTATTTCAAAAGGTTGGAGTCCTGATGAGGTAGGAGCTAAATATGCAGCTTCGATAATTTGCTCCACCTTATTCGATTCCACTTTCTGACCATTCATTTTTTTGACGGCATAGCGCCACTTTAATGCATCTATTATACTCATGATATATTGTTTAATTTGTATATACAAATATACATTCAAACAAATTAAAACTAAATTATATAAATGTTAAAAAAAGAGTTTTTAAGAAAACTTTATAAAAGAGTATATGTGTCTTTTAGCCGTTTTTAGGCAAAAAAACAGTACAGAAAGCGATTGTCGGTTTCTATTAGTTCAGCTTATCGGTTAGTTTTTTAAAGGTTTTTTGAGCGTCTTTGCCTTCGTATAGAATCTGATAAACTGCGTCAATAATTGGAGTTTTTGCTTTTAGTTTTTGATTTAAATCGTATGCGCTTTTAGCAGCATAATATCCTTCTGCGATCATTCGCATTTCCATCATGGCAGATTTGACTGTATAGCCCTTTCCGATCATATTTCCGAAAGTTCGATTTCGAGAAAAAAGCGAATATCCGGTTACCAACAAATCTCCTAAATAAGCAGAATTATTGATGTTTCTTTTCATTTTATACACTTTCTGAACAAAGCGCTTCATTTCACGAATAGCATTGCTCATCAGTACTGCCTGAAAGTTGTCACCATATCCTAATCCGTGGGCAATTCCCGCTGCTATGGCATAAATGTTTTTAAGCATAGCTGCATATTCTGTTCCTATTATATCGTCTGATATTTTGGTTTTTATAAAATAGCTCGACAAATACTTAGCAATATGAGTTGCTGTTTGTTTATCTCCCGAAGCAATGGTAAGATAAGAAAGTCTTTCTAGGGCAACTTCTTCGGCATGACACGGACCCGAAATCACCGCAATTTTATCATAAGGAATTCCGTAGTTAGTATGAAAATGTTCGCCTACAATAAGAGAGGTTTCGGGGATAATTCCCTTAATTGCAGAAATAATTACTTTTCCTTCTAATGATGTAGTGAGTTTTTCTAGTTCTTTTCCTACAAATGCAGACGGAATAGCCAGCACAATATAATCTGCATAAGCTACAGCTTGATTGATGTCATTTGTAAGAAATAATTTATCGGGATTAAATTCTACTGAAGTAAGGTAACTAGGGTTATGTCCGTGAATTTTTATGTGATTTATGGCATCTTGATTTCTGACGTACCAAGCTACTTCAGGCAAGTTAACCTTTAACATTTTAACAATGGCAGTAGCCCAACTACCTCCTCCGATTACTGCAAATTTAGGATAATTACTCATAAGTGATATAGGCGGTTCAGGCGCCAAATATAAACAAAATGGACGTACAGAATAAACTCAAAGTTCCTTTTGTTTGTTTTAACAAAAATTTATATCTCATAACACACTAACTATCAAATATTTTCGTTCATAAAATATACCTGCCTCAATTTCATAAGAGTTTTTAGTTAGTAAGTTTATTTTGATTTTAAAGTGCTTTTCCAACTCAGGAAAGCACTTTTTTACTAATAACTTAAGCTTACTATCTCTTTTACTTTTTCTAAGGTTATATTTTTACTTTCTCCCATAACCGAAATACCTCTTTCTTGGAATCGGTTTCCGATAAATTCAGCTGTGTTAGAAATGTCTTGGTCTGTATTTTCGCTGATTTTGGTTTTCATTCCCATGGTATGGAAAAACTTTTCGAGTTCTATAATGGCATTCTTGGCTATTTTTTCATCATTACCAGATAGCTTGAAAACTTCTTTTCCTAGTTGTGCTAATTTTTCTTTTTTTGAATCAAACATCACTCGATAAAGACTTGGAAAAATAATGGCTAAGGTTCGTGCGTGGTCAATTCCGTAAAGAGCCGTTAATTCGTGACCAATCATATGCGTAACCCAATCGGTCGGAACTCCTTTAGCAATCAAACCGTTTAATGCCATGGTACAACTCCACATAAAATTAGAAGCTAATTTATAATCGTTCGGATTTTCAACCACTTTCGGACCGATTTCGATAAGAGTTTTTAGAATGCTTTCCGAAAATTTATCCTGAAGAATTGCATCGTGTTTGTAGGTTAAGTATTGTTCTAATACATGCGAAAAAGCATCAATTACTCCGTTTTGAATTTGTTTTTTAGGGAGTGAGGAGATTACCGTAGGGTCGCAAAATGAAAATTTTGGAAACGTATAATCGCTTCCAAATGACATTTTTTCCTGAGTTTCTCTTCTAGATACAACCGAACCTGAATTCATTTCGCTTCCTGTCGCAGGCAAAGTTAAAACTGTTCCGAATGGAAGGGCCTTAATTGGTCGGTGTTTTCTGTAAAAAATATCGAGAGGATCACCCTCATAAGCCACAGCCGAAACAATAAACTTTACTCCGTCAATAACCGAACCTCCTCCAACAGCCAACACAAAATCGATTTTTTCTTTTTTAATTACTTCAACTGCTTTTATCAAAGTTTCATAATACGGGTTGGCTTCTACTCCTCCGAATTCCAAAACGTCAAATCCGTGTAAGGCAGCTTTTACTTTGTCGTAAATTCCGTTTTTAAAAATACTCCCTCCTCCATAAACCATTAGTATTCGGTTGTTTTCGGGGATTTCGTTACGTAATTTTTCTATTTGGTCTGTACCAAAAATTATTTTTGTCGGATTGTATAATTCAAAATTTAACATTTTATTGCTTTTTAGTATCACAAAGTTAAGTTTTATCTGTATAATCTTTCATTTACAAATGTCTTTAACCGAATTTTAACCTAATTAGTTGACTCGGGAAACAGAAAACCAAACACTAAAATAAGTATCTTTGCAACTTATTTACATCAAATGAGATTACACAGAAATTTAGTTTATACTACTATAGATTCGCTTAATGCAATTTTTAACGAAAAAGAATATGCAGATAAGGTTGTACAAAGAGCGTTAAAAAAAGACAAGCGTTGGGGGAGTCATGACCGTAAATTTGTTGCAGAAACAATATACGAAATTGTGCGTTGGAAACGACTTTATGCCGAAATAGCAGAGGTAAAAGAACCTTATAATAGAGAAGATTTGTGGAGGATGTTTGCGGTTTGGGCTGTGCTGCGAGGATATCCGATTCCGGATTGGAGACAACTCGAAGGAACTCCAGAAAGAAGGATAAAAGGTCGATTTGATATGCTTTCTAAAGAACGACATTTTAGAGAATCTATCCCGAATTGGATGGACGAATTAGGTGTTAAAGAGCTTGGAGAAGCGGTTTGGACCAAAGAAATTGCCGCTCAAAATCAACCGGCTAAAGTAGTACTTAGGGTAAATACACTTAAAACTACTAAAGAAAAACTCCGTGCTATTTTAATGGACGAGGATATTGAAACAGAGTTTTTAAAAGATCAACCCGATGCCTTGGTTTTGAAAGAAAGGGCTAATGTGTTCCTCACAGACGCTTTTAAACAAGGTTTTTTTGAGGTACAAGATGCTTCTTCGCAAAAAGTAGCTTATTTGTTGGATGTAAAGCCAGGAATGCGTGTAGTTGACGCTTGTGCAGGAGCAGGAGGTAAGACACTACATTTGGCTTCACTTATGGAAAATAAAGGACAAATCATTGCTTTAGATATTTATGAAAGTAAACTAAAACAGCTAAAGCTTAGAGCCAAACGAAACGGAGTTTTTAATTTTGATTACCGGATTATCGATTCAACCAAAGTGATTAAAAAACTACACGACAAAGCAGACAGAGTCTTGATTGACGCTCCTTGTAGCGGATTAGGAGTGCTTAAAAGAAATCCGGATGCCAAATGGAAACTAGAACCTGAATTTATCGAAAACATCAAAAAGGTTCAAGAACAAGTGTTAAACGATTATTCCAAAATGGTAAAAGTTGGAGGGAAAATGGTATATGCTACTTGTTCCATACTTCCGAGTGAAAATCAAGAACAAGTCCAAAAATTTTTAAATTCAGAATCTGGAAAAGGATTTAAATTTATCAAAGAAGAAAAAATATTGGCTCACCAATCTGGATTTGACGGGTTTTATATGTGTTTGATGGAGAGAATGAGTTAAAATAATTTCGGATGTGTAGCAATCGTTCTAACAACAAAATTACCCTGAAAAAGATTTTAATATTTCCTTTTGTGGTACTTATACGTTTTTATCAGGTCGTGATTTCACCACTGACACCTGCCACTTGTAGGTATAGCCCTACTTGTTCGCATTATTCGTTGGAAGCACTCAAAAAACACGGAATTTTTAAGGGAAGTTGGTTAGCTATAAAACGAATTTTGAGCTGCAATCCTTGGGGAGGGAGCGGCTATGACCCCGTTCCATAAATCTTTTTTAATTTAGTTTGAGGCGATTCAGAGCTAAATTAACTTTTGAGTTTAAAAGAAACTTGCATTACAGTGCCTTTTCCGGGTTCAGATTCAAGGACTTTTATTCTCCCGTTGTGATACTCTTCTACAATTCGTTTTGTAAGGGAAAGACCAAGTCCCCATCCTCGCTTTTTGGTAGTAAACCCAGGTTCAAATATTTTTTTAAATTCATTCTTCGGAATTCCCTTTCCTGAGTCTTTGACTTTAATTTTAATAAATTTTCCATCGTCCTGAATAGTAACATCAATTTTCCCTTTTCCTTTAATTGCGTCTACAGCATTTTTGATAAGATTTTCTATAGTCCAGCTATGAAGTAAAGGGTTTAGCATTAAATAAATCGGATATTCGGGTGTGGAAATACTAAATCGAATTTGATTTGAAAAACGAGATTTTAGGTATTCATATGAAGATTTGGTTTGCTGAACTACATCAATTTTTTCCAAAGCTGGTTCAGACCCTATCTTAGAGAAACGGTCGGCAATAGTCTGTAAACGATTGACATCTTTTTCGATTTCGGTTACTATTTCTTCGCTTACATTATCTACTTTCATAATTTCAATCCAGCCCAAGAGCGAAGAAAGAGGTGTTCCGATTTGATGTGCCGTTTCTTTTGCCATTCCTGCCCAAAGCTTGTTTTGAGCTGATACTTTATTGGTTTTGAAGTAGCTTGCAATTAATGCCATGAACAAAAATATAATCAATAAGAGTGCAAAAGGATAATACGTAAGCTGGGTAAGCATCGGTGAATTTCCATAATACAGATACTGAAACTTGTCTGTATCATATTGAATCACGATAGGATCATTCTGGTTTTTGAATTTTTCTAAAAGGCGTGTGGAATTTTTTTTAAAACTTTCTTCATCAATATTGTTGTAATTAATAATTACATTGTTCTCGGTCAGTATAAGTGGAATACTAGTGTTTTTAGAAAAAATTTCCAGAACAAGAGGAAGTTCTGCATCAATATCCGAAGTGGTTAATGTTTTTTGAGCTTCAGCCCATAATTCCATTTTAGTGCGTTCTTCTTCTTTTACTTTTTGGAAAAATTGATAAGTATTCCAAATAATCAAGGTGACTATCATAAAAGAAATGAATATCAAAAACCATTTGAGGTTATTTCGCTTTTCAGAAAACATATTGTGGTGAAAGAATTTAAAAACCTAAAAGTAATTAAATTTTATCGTATTTCTAAAAAGTTTGTTTTTAAAGTTTCGGAACAGTTGTTTTACAAGGGATAAAAGAGAATTTGAAGGGTCTTGGGTTCTAAAAATATTTTCGTGTATGTTTAGCTCAAAAATAAAAAATTGTAAACTTTTCAACATTTTGTAAACTATAACTAGTTGTTTGCCAGTATGTTGTTTCAAAATGTTTGTAAACTTTTCGGAAAGGTTGTTTTTTGTATTTATAATTTTTTTACATTTGCTTAGATAGGTTTTACAAAATAAATTTACGGTATATGGAAGCAAATGTTGATTTAAAAAGGGAGGTTTTTTCTAATGAAGAAGTTTTTCAAGAGTCGTTAAAGTACTTTAACGGAGATGATTTAGCAGCACGAGTTTGGCTAAATAAGTATGCTCTTAAGGACTCTGAAGGGAATATTTATGAGAAATCTCCTGCAGATATGCACCGCAGAATTGCGTCAGAAATTGCAAGAATCGAGTTGAGATACAAAAACCCGATGACCGAAGAGCAGATTTATGATTTGATTAAAAACTTCACTTACATCATCCCACAAGGAAGCCCGATGACCGGAATTGGAAACCCGTTTCAGATTGCTTCTTTGTCAAATTGTTTTGTAATCGGAAACAAAGGAGAAAGTGATTCGTATGGAGGAATTATGAAAATCGATCAGGAGCAAGTTCAACTCATGAAGCGTAGAGGAGGAGTCGGGCACGACTTATCTCATATCCGTCCGAAAGGTTCTGCTGTTAAAAACTCAGCTTTAACTTCAACAGGATTGGTTCCGTTTATGGAGCGTTTTTCTAATTCTACTCGTGAGGTAGCACAAGACGGACGTAGAGGAGCACTTATGCTTTCGGTTTCTATTAATCATCCTGATGCCGAAGATTTTATTGATGCAAAACTAGAGCAAGGGAAAATAACAGGAGCTAACGTATCGGTAAGAATAGACGATTCGTTTATGCGGGCTGTAAAAAATAATCAAACCTATACCCAGAAATATCCTATTTTTAGTCAAAATCCTAAATTCTCTAGAGATGTTAATGCTAAAGAACTTTGGAAGAAGATTGTTCATAATGCTTGGAAATCAGCAGAACCGGGAATTTTGTTTTGGGACACTATTATAAAAGAATCTTTGCCGGACTGTTATGCGGATTTAGGTTATAAAACACTTTCAACTAATCCATGTGGAGAAATTCCCCTTTGTGCTTATGATTCGTGTCGTCTGCTCGCAATAAACTTGTTTTCGTACGTAGTAAATCCTTTTACTAAAGAAGCCTATTTTGATTTTGAACTATTCAAAAAACATGTAGGTTATGCTCAAAGAATGATGGATGACATTATAGATTTAGAGCTTGAGAAAATTGATGATATCATTGCTAAAATAGACGAAGATCCTGAAGATGCGGAAATTAAAAGAGTGGAGCGAAACCTTTGGATAGAAATTCGTAAAAAAGCAGAAGAAGGACGTAGAACCGGTGTAGGAATCACCGCTGAAGGAGATATGTTGGCAGCCCTCGGAATCCGTTACGGAAGTGAAGAAGGAAATGAGTTCTCGGTAAATGTTCATAAAACCTTAGCTTTAGCAGCTTATCGTTCGTCTGTGGAAATGGCAAAAGAAAGAGGATCTTTCGCAATTTTTGATGCAAAACGTGAACAGAATAATCCGTTTTTGTTGCGTATGAAAGAAGCAGACCCTGCCCTATATAATGATATGCAAGAATACGGACGTAGAAATATTGCTCTTCTGACTATTGCACCAACAGGAAGTACATCGCTTATGAGCCAGACTACTTCTGGAATAGAACCTGTGTTTATGCCGGTTTATAAAAGAAGAAGAAAAGTAAATCCTAACGATAAAGGAGTTCGTGTAGATTTTGTAGATGAAGTAGGAGATTCTTGGGAAGAATACGTAGTGTTCCATCATAAATTCAAACAATGGATGGAAGTAAACGGAATGGATACGACCAAAAATTATTCGCAAGACGAAATTAACGAACTTATCGAAAAGTCTCCTTATTATAAAGCGACTTCTAATGATGTAGATTGGTTGAGCAAGGTAAAGATGCAAGGAGCTATCCAAAAATGGGTTGATCATTCTATTTCTGTAACTATTAATATACCGAATGATGCAACAGAAGAGTTAGTAGATAAACTTTATATGACCGCTTGGGAAGAAGGCTGTAAAGGAGTTACGGTTTATCGTGATGGTTCTCGTTCAGGAGTTTTAATATCAGCCGAAGAAAAGAAAGAGGCAAAGGATATCGATGTAGATTATAAACTGATTTTCCCGACCAAACGACCTCAAACCTTAGAAGCAGATGTAGTTCGCTTTCAGAATAACAAAGAAAAATGGATTGCTTTTATCGGAAAAATAGAAGATAAACCTTACGAAATTTTTACCGGATTAGCCGATGATGAAGATGGGATTTTGCTGCCTCGTTGGGTAGAAAACGGATTTATTATAAAAAATAAAGACGAAAAAGGAAATTCAAGATATGATTTTCAGTACGCTAATCAAAGAGGATATAAAACCACTATCGAAGGACTTTCATATCGCTTTAATCCAGAATTTTGGAATTATGCAAAGATGATTTCCGGAACCTTACGCCATGGAATGGAAATCGAAAATGTAGTGGAACTTATCAATAGTTTGCAATTGGATAACGAATCTATTAATACATGGAAAAACGGAGTGGCAAGAGCCCTAAAACGCTATGTGCCAGACGGAACTCAAGCCAAAGGTAAGTGCTCTAATTGTGATTCGACAAACTTAATGTATCAAGAAGGATGTTTGACCTGTAAAGACTGTGGCTCATCAAAATGTGGATAGTAAGAAAAAACGGGTAAACTTGTGGAATATAAATATAGATTTGTGGAAATTCTACACTTTTTACTTGAAAATAAACCCTAAAACACCTAATAATTAGAACAAAAAATATTTGGTATCGAAATTGCCACCTATCATTTCAAAATTTTAAAACTTAACAAATGTCAACAAACTCAAACAAAGGATTAAAAGCAGCAGTAGTTGTTTTATCTCTATTGCTTTTAGGAGCTATTGCATATATCGTAAAGTTGTCAGGAGATGTAAAAACTACCAACACCGAACTTACGAAAACTGTATCTGAAAAAGATGCTGTTATTGCAGACCTAGAAGCCCTAAAAATTACGTATGATCAGGCTATTGCAAGCAACACAGAGCTTTCGGATGAACTGAAAGCAGAACGTGAAAAGGTAGTGCAACTATTAGAGGAAGTTAAAAAAGAAAAAGCAAATTCGGCCTCTTTAGGTAATTACAGAAAACGCTATCAAGAATTAGAATCTAAGTTTAATGCTCTGGTGTTAGAAAATGAAGAGTTGAAATTTTTGAACGAAGGTTTAACACAAGCAGTAGATAGCGCCAATACTATGCTTATAGAAGAAAGAGAGTATGCTCAAACACTTTTAGGTCAGAATGAAGAATTGTCTAAAATAGTAGATGAGGCATCTAAACTTTCGATTTCAAACCTAAAAACAGGAGCTTATAGAGTTAAAAATTCTGGAAAAGAAGTCGAAACCGAAAGAGCTAAAAGAGCAGACGTTTTAAAAGTACAATTTACTATTGAAGAAAATAAAATAGCAAAAACTGGAGATAAAACTTATTATGTGCAAGTAATTGACAGTAAAATGAATGTTCTGGGAGAAAGACAAAACATAACTTTTGACGACCAAGTCCTAACGTATAGTTTTATAACTACTATCGATTATAATAACTCTAAAGTAAATGTGTCTGAAAACCTTGAAGGAGAGAACTTCGAAAAAGGATTGTATAGAGTACACATTTTTGATGGGAATGAATTGGTTGCTTCTCAGACCTTTACCTTAAAGTAATTTTCTCATATATTTTCTATAAAGCGGAATAATCTATTGATTGTTCCGTTTTTTGTTTGACGTAATTGTTGTAATTTTGCAGTATGCTAGAAAATAAAAATCAACCTCGTACTTCGCTGTCTGAATTAGGAGAATTCGGACTCATAGAACATTTGACTCAAAACTTTTCGCTCCATAACAAATCATCCGAAAAAGGAATCGGAGATGATGCTGCAGTATTAGATTTTAAAGGCAAAAAAACAGTTGTGTCAACCGATTTGTTAATTGAGGGAGTACACTTTGATTTGGCTTATGTTCCGTTAAAACATTTGGGATATAAATCTGTGGTAGTAAACGTCTCGGATATTTGCGCTATGAATGCCGTTCCGACTCAAATCACCGTTTCGGTAGCAGTTTCTAATCGCTTTCCTCTTGAGGCTTTAGAAGAATTATACGAAGGTATCGCATTAGCCTCAAAAATCTACAAAGTAGATGTGATAGGAGGCGATACAACTTCATCACAAAAAGGATTGATTATTAGCATTACAGCCATAGGAGAAGCTGAAAATGAGGATTTAGTTTATCGAAATGGAGCCAAACCTAATGATTTGGTAGTAGTGACCGGTGATATTGGTTCGGCTTATATGGGATTACAAGTGTTAGAACGTGAAAAACAAGTTTTTCAGGTCAATCCTAATAATCAACCTGATTTGTCAGAATACACCTATCTCATAGAGAGACAACTCAAACCGGAAGCTCGAAAAGACATCAAAGCATTACTCAAAGAGCTTGATGTTAAACCTACCTCGATGATTGATGTGTCTGACGGATTGTCTTCTGAAATTCTTCATATTACTAAACAAAGTAAAGTAGGGTGCAATATTTATGAAGATAAACTTCCGTTTGATCCTCAGTTTATTTCGGTATGCGAAGAGTTTAACCTCGATGCAACTACTGTTGCGCTTTCTGGAGGTGAAGACTATGAGCTGCTATTTACTATAAATATGAACGATTTTGAAAAAATAAAAGGAAACCCTAACCTAACTATTATCGGGCATATTACCGAAGAAAAAGAAGGCGTAAACCTAATTACACGAGACAACGCGTCAGTTCCGATTAAAGCACGAGGTTGGAATGCCTTAAAAGAATAAGAAATCTCTTATAAATAAAATATTGTACTAACAGCTAAAACAATAGTTGCAAATACCACTCCTCTTGCCCACATTTCTCGCTTCATCTTAAGCAAAATAAAAAAAGCAAGGAGATTAGGTATGGCTCCTAATGTTATTACTTTTCCGAAATCGTTTTGGCTTTTTACTGCATTTATTCCGTTTACAAAGTCGGTTTTCATAACCAGAGTTATAAATAAGTAAGAGCCTATTAGTGTTAAAATAAGGCCTAAAATAAAGCCATATAACAAATGTATTTTCTTATTCATTGATGTTCCATGTATTTAAGGTTTGTATAGCATGATGGGCTGTCAAATCAAATTGAACAGGTACAACCGAAACATATCCGTTGGCAAGTGCCCACTCGTCTGTGTCTTGTCCTTTGTCATAATTTACAAATTCTCCGGTAAGCCAATAATAATCTCGTCCGTGAGGAGTTTGCCGTTTGTCGAAGCGCTCTATCCACATAGCATTGGCTTGTCTGCAAATTTTGATTCCTTTAATTTCTTTATCGGGTAAATTCGGAAAATTTACATTTAAAACGACACCTTTAGGTAGATTATTGTTTAAAGCTGCACTAATAATTTTTCGAACAAAAGGTTTTGTGGGTTCAAAATTTGCATTCCAACTAAAGTCAGCAAGCGAAAATCCAATTGCAGGGATTCCTTCAATTCCTGCTTCAACAGCTGCGCTCATTGTTCCGGAATAAATAACATTGATAGAAGAGTTTGAACCGTGATTAATTCCTGAAATACACAAATCAGGCTTTTGTTTCATGAGTTCATGAACTGCCATTTTTACACAATCTACAGGAGTTCCAGAACAGCTATATTCTGTCTGAGAAATCTTATTGACATAAAGCGTGTTGTTTACCGTGATAGCATGTCCTTTTCCGGATTGAGGACTGTCAGGAGCTACTACCATAACATCTCCAAATTCTTCTGCTATTGATATAAGTGTGCGTATTCCAGGTGCTGTAATTCCGTCGTCGTTGGTAACTAAAATTAAAGGCCTCTTGTGTGTAGTCATAATGGTGTTAAATGAAAGTGTAAATATACGTATTTATAACGGAAAGAAATATCTTTGTATCTTTAACAAAAAATTATACCCCGAAATTCGGTTCTTGGTACAGTTTTGTATAATTTAGTCTCAAAAGATTGATGAACCTTATATTGTCATTTATGAAAAGAAATTATAAAGCCTTAGTGCTAATAGGTGTTTTTGCTTTAGCGCTATGGGGATTTATGCCTAAAAGCGAAAAAATAAACGCAGGAGCTAATTCTGATAAAGATAGGTTGTTATTAGAACTTGTAGTCAAAGTTTTACAAAACGGACATTATGATCATTTTCAACTTGATGATAACTTTTCAAAGAGTTTATACGACAGCTATCTGGAAGCAATAGACCCCAATAAACGCTTTTTTATTCAAACAGATATTGAAGAGTTTTCTAAATATGAAAATTTATTAGACGATCAGATTCTAAACCGAGATATTGCTTTTTTTGAGCTCACCTATACAAGATTGATGAAGCGTATGGAAGAAGCACAATCTTATTACAAAGAAGTGCTAGAAAGTCCGTTTGATTTTTCTAAAGACGAAGATTTTAATCTGGATTTTGAAAATCAACCTTACGCAAAAGACAAAGCTTCTTTAAAAGATAGATGGAGAAAGCAAATAAAATTGTCTGTTTTGTCTAAGATTTATGACAAAGAAAAACAACAAAAAGGAATTGAGGATAATCATTTTGACGATGAAGAAGAAATTGTAGAAAAGCCTAAAAAGAAAGAAGAACCAGTTGAGATAAAATCGTTTGAACAATTAGAAAAAGAAACTCGCGAATCAGAGTTAAGTACGCTAAACGATTTCTTTGATTTTATTAAAGAACAAGATCGTGATGATTGGTTCTCGATATATGTAAATGCAATTACCGAACAAGCTGACCCACACACCAATTATATGGCACCTGACGACAAAGAAAGATTTGATACAGGAATGTCAGGGAAGTTTGAAGGAATCGGAGCCCGCTTGATGAAAAAAGGAGATTTGATAGAAGTTTCTGAGGTGATTTCCGGAGGACCTGCTTGGAGAGAAGGAAAGTTAGAAAACGGAGACTTAATTACCAAAGTAGCGCAAGAAAATGAAGAGCCAATTGACATCTCTGGAATGCGTCTTGATAATGTGGTTAAGCTAATTAAAGGAAAAAAAGGAACCAAAGTAATTCTTACGGTCAAAAGAGTAGACGGATCAATTGTGGATATCCCGATTACTCGTGACGTAGTTGAAATGGAAGAAACTTATGTCCGCTCGACAACTGTCGAAAAAGATGGAAAAAAATACGGAATAATCTACCTTCCGAAGTTTTATTTTGATATGAATGACCGAAAAGCGAGAGATGCAGCTAAAGACGTGGAACAAGAAATAGAACGACTAAAGTCTGAAAAGGTAGATGGTATAGTAATGGACTTGAGAAACAACGGAGGAGGATCACTTCGCACAGTAGTAGAAATGTCGGGTCTATTTATTGATAAAGGTCCGGTTGTTCAAGTTAAAAATCCACCTCAAAGAAGAAATGACGGAAGTGTAATTGACGGAAGAATAGACACACATCAAGATAGGAATTCTGGTGTGCAATGGGAGGGGCCGCTCGTAGTGATGGTCAATAGTTTTTCAGCCTCTGCTTCAGAGATTTTTGCAGCAGCTATGCAAGATTATCATAGAGGAATAGTAATAGGAAGTAAACAAACTTACGGAAAAGGAACAGTTCAGAATGTTGCGATTCTTAATAATTTTGTACGCAACACAGATATTGACTTTGGGGCTATAAAAATTACTACCCAAAAGTTTTATCGTATAAGCGGAGGTTCAACTCAGCTCGAAGGAGTAAAGAGTGATATAGTTCTTCCGGATAGATATACCTATATAGACGTAGGGGAGAAAGACCTTAAAAAAGCTATGATTTGGGACGAAATCCCTCCTGCAACTTATAAACCTGCAGCAAGTTCGAATGTTTTTGAAAATGTAATTGCAAAAAGTAAGCATAGAGTAGGACAGAGCGAACACTTTAAACTTATAAACGAAAATGCAAAATGGATTGCAGAACAAAGAGATGATAATATCTATAGTCTGAATTATAAACAATTCATCCAAAAAGAAGAAGAACTAGAACAAAGAAGAAAGGAGTTTACTAAACTCAAAGACTATAAAAATTCATATACGTTCAAATCGCTTCCATACGAACTCGAGCAAATGAAAACAGATTCTGTTTTAGCCAAAAAACGCGAAAGATGGCACGAAAACCTAACGAAAGATATTTATGTTGAAGAAGCATTGAATATTTTAGACGATTTGGTACAGAGTTCTAAGCAATTAACCATCAAAAGATAAATCGACAGTATTCTTCTGTAGTCTTAATTTAAAGAAGACTAACTTTGAAGTGCCCGTAGAATGAAAGTCCCTTTTTATATAGCCAAAAGGTATGTTTTTAGCAGAAGTAAATCTTCTGCTATTAACTTTATTACAGGTATTACAGCTGTTGGAATTTTTGTTGGAGCATTGGTTATGTTTGTGGTGCTATCTGTTTTTAGCGGACTTAAAGAGTATAGTCTTTCGTTTGTTAAAGGTTATGACCCTGATTTGAGAATTGTTTCGACCGTAGGGAAAACACTAGAATTGACTCCCGAAAAAGAAGAAAAGCTCAATGAAATAGAAGGAATTCAACTGTATAGTAAATATTTAGAAGAACGAGTTCTACTCCGATATGATTCTAAAGAACAAATAGCCTACGTACGAGGAATTGACCAAAATTTTAATAACGTAAATCCAGTCGAAGAATTTGTTTTTTTAGGAGAATGGAATCCCGAAGGAAATGAAGCCGTTATTGGATATATTATTGCACAAAAGCTTTCTGTCGGAATTTTTGACTACGAAAACAACTTGCAGGTACTTGTTCCGAAAACCGGAAAAGGCACAATATCACAAGATGATTTTAATAAAATTACATTAGTGCCAACCGGAATTTATTCTTTTAATGACGAGGATAAAGATGCTAAATATGTGTACACCAACCTTCCGATGGTTCAGTATTTACTTCAAATGGATTCGACTAAAGTATCCGGTATTGAATTCAAACTAAAACCCGAAGCTTCTGAAAACAGAATAAAAGCACAGCTTACGGATATCTTTGGGACAGATACAGATATTAAAAATCGGACCGAGCTAAACCAAACGCTCCATAAGATGCTCAATACAGAAAACCTGATTGTTTATTTAATTATTACTTTAGTTATTATCATTACTCTTTTTACGCTTATCGGAACGATAATAATGGTGGTTTTAGATAAAAAACAAAACCTGAAAACACTCTATAACATTGGGCTATCTATTAAAGGACTAAAACAAATATTTTTATATCAAGGAATTTTGCTGAGCTTTTTTGGTTGTGTTTTAGGGATTTTATTAGGAGTTGTCATTGTATTGATACAACAAAAATTCGAGCTTTGGATGTTAAGCCCTACACTTCCTTATCTGGTTAACTTTACTTTCGAAAATATACTTATTGTGTTTTTTACAATTATGTTTCTGAGTTATATCGCCTCAAAAATTGCTTCCAGTAGAGTTTCTGAGAGATTGTTTTAAGATTGTTCTTCATTTATAGTTCGCGCAATTTTATCAATATTTAAACTGTTGGCCATTGCGTTGAAAATTTCGAAATAGGTAGATTTATTGTCGTATAATTCATCGTGGGTTCCTTGTTCCACAACTCTACCTTTTTCTAAAACCACAACATTTTCAGCATCAATAATTTGTGAAATACTATGCGAAATAATAATTACGGTTCGGTCTTTTTTGATAGCATCAAGACTCATTTTGATTTGTTCGGTAGCAATAGCATCCAAGCTTGCTGTAGGTTCGTCAAGAAAAATAATAGGAGGGTTTTTTAAAAATAATCGCGCTATAGCGATGCGTTGTTGTTGTCCTCCCGAGAGCAAATTGGCTTGCGAATCATACCCATTTGGCAAATCCATTATTTGAGAATGAATATATGCTTTTTTCGCTGCTTCGATTACTTCTTCTTGGCTTGCGTCCGGTTTTCCGTAAAGGATGTTTTCTGAAATAGTTCCTTTAAAGATGTGATTTTTCTGTAAAACCAGACCAATGTTTTTTCGTAAATACTCAGTATCGTATTCTTGTAAATCAATGCCATCAAGAGTAATAGTTCCTGCTTTTGGGTGATAGAATTTGTCTAAAAGATTGATAATGGTGCTTTTTCCGGCTCCGCTCAATCCTACTAAAGCCGTGATTTTGTCGGGAGGCACAGTAAGCGATACGTTGTGTAATGCTTTGGTGCCGTTCGGATATTCAAAATCAACATTTTTAACCTCGATGAGTCCGGTAATTTTTTTGGGTTTATAGTTCCCGGAAGGTTCTTTTTCGTGATCAGCATCTAAAATATCAAAAAATCCTTCGGAATAAATTAAAGCATCGTTTACCTCGTCGTAAATTCGGTGAAGCTGACGAATAGGAGCAGAAACATTGTTAAACAACATAATATGAAACATAATAGCTCCGATACTCATTGATTCATCCAACACAAAATAAGCTGTTAGAATAATAATGACAACAATTCCGATTTGCTCTAAAAAGCTTTTAATACTTTCAAACAAAAAACTCAATTTTCGAGTTTGCATTTGATTTTCGGTCATGTCATACTGAATTTGCTGGTGTTTTTCAGCCTCAAGAGGTTCTCTTACAAAGGATTTAATTACCGTGATAGAATCAATCAAACCAATTATTCCTGCACTTTTGTTTTCGCGATAACTACGCATCCTTCTTCTGAAGCCTCCTAGCTTTTTGGCTTGTGCCTGACTCACAAAAAAATAAAGAGGAATGATGCATAAACTCACCAATCCGATGTAAAAATTAGCCGAAAACATAAAAATAAGAGCCACAATCGAATTGGCAAAAAGCGGTAGAATATCAATAAAGAAATTTTGTACCAGTCGTGTCAGACTAGATATTCCCATATCGATGCGGGTTTGTAGTTTTCCGCTTTCGTTTTCGGTCGAGGTATAAAAAGCAAGTTTATAGGTGAGGATTTTTTCAACTATCATTTGCGAAAAGTCTCTCGAGATGTAGATTCGGAGTTTTTCACCAAAAAATTTTTGTCCAAACTGAATAAGGGCGTAAATCAATTCTTTCGAAAGTAGAACAATGGTGATGAAAATTAATAGATTTTTCCCATCCCCAAGGGTTTTACCTTCAGTAACCAGCAAGTTAACTTCATCTACGGTATATCTAAGAATATGAGCATTTACTTGTGCCATAAACGACCCTATTACCGTTAGCACAAGCGTTGCTATAACAAGCCATTTGTATGACTTTACGTATGAAGCAACTTTTTTAAATAGTTGAAATATTGTCAAATCAGTTTACTTTTCGTCTTTAAACCAACTCGAATATAAGACATAATTATTAGAAATTCGATCAATTTCTCCCGCAAACTCCGAAGCATCAATACTTTTTACTTTTTTTGCAGGAACTCCCGCATAGATACTTCCCGATTCAATAACTGTATTTTGAGTAACCACAGCTCCGGCTGCCACGATAGAATTGCTTTCTACCACACAATTATCCATAACAATAGCTCCCATCCCGATAAGTACATTGTCATGAATGGTGCAACCGTGTACAATGGCATTATGTCCGATAGACACATTGTTCCCGATGATGGTAGGATGTTTTTGATAGGTACAATGGATGATGGCTCCGTCCTGAATATTCACTTTGTTTCCAATCTTGATATAATGCACATCTCCTCGGATGACCGCATTAAACCATACACTACAATTTTCACCAAGTATTACATCACCAACAATAGTAGCGTTTTCGGCTACAAAACAATCTTGTGGAATTTTTGGTTCTTTTCCGTTTACAGATTTTATTACAGGCATTTTTCAATAAGGTTTAAAGGTCAAAAAAAAGTCCCGAACAGGTCGGGACAGATATTGTTAATTAACAGCAGGACAATTACAATCCCATCTTTCTCTTTTACAGAATAAATTGAATCCTATTGTAATTTGATGGAATCCGCCGCTATCAAACTTGACATCTCCAAGCAAGTGAGAATAAGTATAAGCAAACATAAAGTTTTTGTAATTGATTCCTACAATTGGACTAATCCATTGCAAATATTGTTCTTCAACAGAATTTCCGTTCAAGTATTGAGTTCCGTCAAAACTTCTTCTATATGATAAAGCTGCCCACAATCTTCCGAAATCCAGGTCTTTATAAGCTTTAAGATTCAGGTCAATAGCTTTTTCTCCGGTTTGATCTACATATTGGAACATTACTGAAGGTTCCCACAAAATGCGGTCTGCATCTCCAAAGATATATCCGGCACTTAACAAAATTTTACGCAGATTATCCGGTTCCATATCTGTGTATAAATCCCTTCTGTTTTCAATAACATTTTTAATGGTTAAATGAGCAAAAAAATCAAGATAGTGATAAGAAGCTCCTATATCTACGTTAAAATAAGAGTCTTTCTGTGTCATTCCTCCGTGAATACTAGGATCTCCTGGGTCGGGAGCACTTCCTAAGAATTCAGTTTCATCCAAACGACTTTGAACTACTCCTGCGCTTATACCAAAAGATAATTGATTTAAATCATAATCACTTCTTGAAAAACGCAAGTGGTGAGCATAAGTAAGTTTAAAAGCTGTTTGAGAGTGATACCCGTTTCTGTCATTAAAAGCGATAACTCCAACCCCTGAACGCTCTCCTAAAGCTGTATTAAAACTCAAGGTTTGTAACATAGGAGAATTACTCTGATCAAACCACTGTTGCCTTGCCGTAAGTCGTACTTTAGCACAATTGGCTGCTCCTGCCATCGAAGGGTGTATCAGGTAGTAGTTATCTGATAAATAATCAGAATAAACCGCCATTCCTTCTTGAGAATATGTAAACTGCGATAGCAAAAGTAATAGGGCTAAGTATCTCTTTTTTAATTGCATATTTTTGTCGTTTTAACGAAAGAACCTAAAATTCTTTTCTTGAAATTACTAATTAATTACTATCTAATTTTATCCTAAAAAATCAAAAAAATTGTCAAATCAATTTTGCACTAAAATTAAAAAGCTTTTTATAGATTAAAGTTTCTGAAAAAAGCTTTCCAAAATGGTCAAAGATATAAATTTCTCTATAATCCTGAACACTATTATAGAATTCTATAATAAAAATGTTTGCAATATTATTTTAACAAGACGTTTTAATTATCGAATGTCAAACATACTTAAATTAAACTTAATATTAACCTATGAATTCGTAGATTAACATAATGTCGCATTGTTTTTTTTAAGATGCGAAATGTACAAAAAAATAATTTATAAAAAATCTTTTTTCCAATTAAACAAACGGAATTTATCTGTTAAAATTGTTTTTTAAGAAATTTATACCCGGAGTTTTAATACAATTAATCCCTTGTCTTCGATGTATGTTGTTGGTTTTTAGAGATGTATTTAAAAAATCCTTACAAAGTCTTAAAGAGTATAAAAGAT
>Ga0209075_1001173_pt1 | contig 25045 bp, 20 predicted proteins | sample Stecom2011_FD_187523 | JGI IMG/M metagenome (GOLD analysis project Ga0209075, IMG submission 187523) | Agricultural soil microbial communities from Utah to study Nitrogen management - Steer compost 2011 (SPAdes) (version 2) | ecosystem: Environmental > Terrestrial > Soil > Agricultural land...
TTGCCTCTGATTTCGAAAACTTGCAGCAGCTACAGCAAAAACTTGGCAGGTTAGATGCTGAAATCGAGTCAGCGCGGGCGAAAGGAAAAGACGCAGCTAACGAAGCCGTCGAAATAGCCCGCCGGCTTGACCGACTGTACGAAACTGCTGCAAAGCTGAGCGACCAAAAGAGGGTTATCGACTACGTAAACAACGCCAATGGTTTACTCGCGGACTATGTCGACCAGACAGCGACCGCCAAGGTTAGGGACCTTGAAGTCCAGTTCACCGAGTGCTTTGCCAAACTTGCTCGGAAAGACGACATGAATCTACAAATTCGGATCGATCCCAAGTCCTTCCACGTAGAACTATTGACCGGTAACGGGCGGACGATAGGGAAAGACGAGCTTTCAGCTGGTGAAAAACAGATATTTGCTATTGCCGTTCTTGAGGCACTTGCAAAAACCTCCGGACGCCAGCTGCCTATGATCGTCGATACTCCGTTAGGAAGACTGGATTCTGAGCACAGGACGAAACTGATAGAAGGCTACTTCCCTATCGCAAGTCACCAGATGATCGTGCTCTCTACAGACACTGAGGTGGATGAATCATTCTATTCTGACCTAACACCTGATATATCCCGGGCCTATAAGCTCGAATATGACTCACAAGCCGGAGCGACTCGCGTCCGTGAAGGTTATTTTTGGCACCAAAAGGAGGCGAGCTGAGATGTTTCCCACCCGCATTCAGTTGAGTAAAAAGACCTGGGATCGGCTGCAATTCTTGCAAACGAAAACACGTCTTACTCCTAACGTGCTTGCGCGCATAGCTATTTCACTAGCGCTACGCGATACACGAACAGCGGTTATCAATGAGGCTAAACCAGATCAAGTTCATATTATGAACCGTGACGTTCTTTTTGGTGATCATGAGCAAGCATACGAGACTCTTATCCGACAGTTCTGCTCAAACAAACAAATCAATGCTAGCTCCCAAGACATCATTAGATCCCTTATTGATAGCGGCCTACACAAGATGGGGCACATCAAGAAGACCTCAGATCTGCTAACTTTCTTTAGCGCGGGTTAATCCCGCCTAAAGTTATCAGTTGAGAAAAACATGTTTTTTAAACTATTGGCTGACATTAAAGCCAAGAAAATAAAAAACCCTTCTTCCTTCTTAAATTAAATATAAAATGAAAAAATCATTGATGCACCAATATTAGAAAGACATCCTCGACCACTTAAACTCCGATTTGTTTGCTTAGCTCGTTTCTAATAGCAACTCGACCTGAACCAGAATAATTTTTTTCTAACGCGTCTACTTTTCCAACGTCTATTCTCGAAACTATATTGTCGAAAGACTCCTTACATTGCTCAATTTCAATACTCTGATTCTTTGGGAATCCCCAACTCTTCAGTATCAAACCCAAAATATCAAAAAGAGCCTGAATGCCAATAGTCTTCCTCAATAAAGTATTAGGATTATTCCACAGATTTGACTCAACTGATGAGAAGAAGCCTTCTACAATGGTATATATTTTCTCATCCTCAAATTCTAAATACAGTTCTCGGAGCGGAGGAATGGGGCTTGACCCAAGATCTAAAACAGTCCTATCTTTTTTAAAGAATCTTTTTTTGTGTAAATCATAGCGATCGCGCACAGAGTTCTTTGATATAAGCTTTGATATCCCAGCGACCATCGTAGAGGTCGATATTTTCCAGGGGTCATTCTCAAACCTTTCACGTTCTTCGTCATCATCAAAAACGAGTTCAGTATTCTTAGTCCCGTAGCCCACGTGGTTCCTAAAAGGAGATGACTTTTGTTTTCCTAGAATTCTAGTGATAGATATCGCTAGTGTATCTGGTGACCAGTATTGAGGCTTTGAAGTTTCTAAATCGTACCCGAAAAGCTGGTATGCTAAACTCTTATCAACCTTTTGCTGGTTAAAGTTAATAGTCGCGAAGACCTCTGCTTGCCTTGCAGAGGGGAGATCCATATAAATAGCACAGACGAGATCAAAGTCTTCCATTCCTTGCGCCAAAGCTTTCTTTAGCCCCTCAATACGATGCTGACCATCAACTATCGACGCTGACTTAACGCCTGATGGAATGATTAACTCACCACCTTTGATGAACCATTGATCCTCTTCCTCCACAAGATCTCCGTCCTCTTTTACATTCGCAGCCAAGATTATCGTGTTAGGGAATAGCGGCCGCTCAGTTAGACAGAACCTTGAAATATCGTCAATTCTTTTATTATTTATAGCTCGCTGAACACCATCCAGAGCGCCATCAGAGTACTCAGCAGGAATCGAATGAACAACCTCGACTAGTTTGGATGCTGGTATGGACGCAATATAGAAGTCACCGAACGGCTGCTGAACAGCGATAGCTTGGGTTCTTTCATAAGTCATTTGTTCTTCCTACCCTTCAGCAACATATTTGAACTATCTACACCTTGACCCGACGGCGAGGCGATTTTTGTAGGCTTCCGATATGAATCATTACTAGCGTTAACGACAAACCAATAGGAAATAGATAAAAACCCAGCCAAGATAGACCACCAACTAAAGACATTTTTTGGAGCATTTGCTAAAGCTATTGCCACTACAACAATCAGTGCGATCGTTAAAAATAGCCCCCAAGCATATAAACTCAGCTCTGCAGCATCATCTTTCTTGCTCAACGTGATTAATGCTCTCAGACCTGCATCGAATATGGTGACAGAGAGAAGTGGGGCACAATATGTAAGCATTCCCACCTTGTCAAAAGCGTCGGTAAGAGATCTCGTGCTCGCGTCATATATAGGCGAGAACCATATTCCGAAAGTGCCGAGAAAAACCACGAAAACTAGGAAGGCCCCCAAAAAAAGATGGTTTGAAACTCCAAACTTTATTTCTCTGCCAATATGCTCTAAAACATCGCCTAGCTTATACACTAGTCAGCTCCCAAAACGCTAAATCCTTTATTTTTGCCACCCTCTTCTTCCCGTCTACGTATAAGCTATGGTGTTTTTCCAGCTTACGTATCTGTGTCATAAAGTATTCTTCATCTTGCTTAGACTGAGCGTTAAAAATCGCCTTTATCTCTTGAGACTTTATGTTCGCAACCTGATGAATAACCCACGACAGGATTAGCGTCGAATAGTCATTATCTCCAGTCTTAAAGTGAGTCAGTTCCTGAGTGGATAGAATCGTACCAACACCGAACTCTCGTCCTTCTTTAAGAACTTTCTTAAGACTTTCGAAGTCTTGAGACATAAAATTATCAGCTTCGTCGACCAGGATCATTTTGGAGATCTGACGAAAGTTACCGTCAAACTTCGAGCTACCTTGCTGATGCATCTGGGTGTAGAAAAGATCTAAGGTCAGAGCGACAACGAGGTTTTGGATCGTGCGATCGTAGCCAGAAAGGTTGATGACTGTGACGCCGTCTATCAGGTCATAAAGTGATTGAGTTTTACTCGTGTCCGGCTCAAAGATTTCATAGGCGGATAGCACTTCGAGTGCTGCATATAAGGAGTCGTGGTCGATCTTCTCCTGTTCTTGAAACGCTGCCCACACATCTTCCAACGTTGGGACAGGCCTACTCCAAGTGCTTTCATCATTTGAAAAAATACCGGCGGCTTCATAGGCATCCCGGATCACCTTTCGCAATTTGCTTTGCTGCTTTACGCCGAGGTTGTAAGACTTTGTCATCGACGAAATGAACTGACCAGCAACATGCACTGGTAGCTTTTTCTTGTCTCCAAACAGGGCGAACGGGTTGAAAGGCAAGCAGTCAAGTTCGAAAACCTTGGCATTAGTCGCCTGTACAAAATCGTCTTTAACGTAGTCAGCCTTGTAGTCGAAGATCAGTATCCCGATGGGGGCTCCTTCAACGTTATGACTTTCATTGCGGACAAGCTGAGTGATTAAGGATTTCGTGAATTGGGTCTTCCCTGTTCCCATCGTGCCAATAATTCCGGTATTCGTATTGAAGAGCTTTTCGGTATTCGTAGGCTCCCAATAAACTGCCTCGCCGCTTTGAACATCCTCGCCAAACTCAACCCTGAGTGGCTCATCAGGTGTCGTAGGTTCTGAGCTAACTTCGACCTGTTCAGAAGGGTCATCAGCCGCGGCGGGGAAGGCACCACTATCATGTTTTGAAAACGGGTATATGGCAGCTTCCGAATGATTGGAGCTAGGCACCTGTGCTGCACAGTCTTTTTCGCCTTCAAGCTCTTGTTCAGTGAAAGGCTGCAGAAAATATTGCTTGGGCACATGAAGAAGCGAAGAGTTGTCGATCTTCTCTTTAAGTTGCTGGTAAGGAGTCCTTACAAGCTCATCCAGTAACCCCATCGGTATTTCAGCCTGAAGAACCCCCTCAGTTATCTCATACTTCTCTTCAAAACAGGACTCATTGTTGATGTGAGCTACCACCATTGCACCGGGATAATTCGGGAGCTGACCGATCCCATACTGGCCTTCTAACCACTCCTCGCGATGGTTTAAGAAATCCTCAAAATGGTTATCCTCGAAAACTCGATACAACTGATACTTCTCGATTTGCAGAAGCACTTGGCGAATGAATAGCCCGCGATAGAGACGCGACGCAATCGTGTCCGGTCCCAAGAGGTCTTCTTCCATGTACCGCTTCAACTCAACCGCTTGCTCTCTCGCCTTGGAGAAATCAGGGCGGCCCCCAGCTTTTACCTCCACAGGTAGGAGGTAGAGTTGGCCTTCCTTAAAACCTGCGAACAAAATATCGTCAGAGATTGCACCTTTTTTGATCTTACGATTGTGGCGCGAAAAATCACTATCGGTCATCGCAAGACCAATATTGCCGGCCACTCTGATCATTTCAGCGACAGAGATAGGAATCCAGGTGATATCTGACTGGGCCAAAAGGGTACTAACGATTTTATAGGCGCCGATAATGCCTTCTTTCGCAATCTTTTCTTTCGAGTGGTCGGTAATCAGTCTGAGCAGCCATTCACCATTGAACGCATTGAACTCTCGAATCAATTCATTGCCAGCATTGCCCAAGACGTTCTTATAAAGGTCAACTTGCTTGGTGACGGTGATCGCGTCATAACCCGACGAACTGGTGTATTGGTCGGAGTAGTGAATCAGAATCACGCCTTCGGTGGCTTCAAAGAACTTCAGCGTGACCTTTGGATCTATGATGGTCGTCCACACTGAACTATCGTATGAGCGCTCCAGCAAGGACATAAACTCCTGACTCACTGCGAGGCTCGTGGCCGAATGATCATGATAGACATCGTTCTTGGACTGAGAGGGGCGCCAAAGCGTTCCTATTAACTTAGCCAGCTTCAAGTGCGGTAAAGAGCCGTAATCGACACCTTTCAGGCCAAAAGCCGTGAAGTATCGGTCACCCTCGCTCCTCGAAGACTCACCTGACAACAGTCCAGCGCAGGCAACACCCGAAACGTGCTCATCAATATTGTTGTCCACAGCTTCCACTTTCTGATCATTTTTGAAGAATGTCAGATGAGCATAAGCTTGCTTTTCCACTTGGTTGTGCTGAAACTTGCTGAACGTTAGCCTGGTTCGTAGTAAATCGATTACCGCATCGGCATTGCGACGTGCGGCCCCCTTATCGAGCCCGTACCGTTCCTTAATTTCGTCATACATCCCCATCTCAGCGAAAACATCAAACTCAGTCTCGACCAACTTCTCGTCATAGAGATTGACGTGTATGTGACGACCGCCGAGCAAGTTCGCCTGATAGTAGGACACCAGCCCTCTGAATAACTCTGAGTTTTCTGCGTTGTTGACAGAGTTTATTAACAGAGGGGCGTCATCGACCTGGCGGAATAGCTGCTCAAATGTAGACGTGAACTCCTCGATTTTGTGCTTTACAAGATTTATCACAAAATCAAAGCTTGTATCCTGATGTGGCACTATCTCCAACCAGAGGGGGTTCTCTAGCACAGCCTGTGTATAGCTGTAACGATTGTCTCTGTCGAAAAGGTGAGGGAGTAATCCCCGTGCGTTTAATCGTCCTTTCGTAACGTCTGGTAATTCGCGAAAGCTACGCGCTTCACCATCTTCGACGATTTCTTCAACCAAACTCAGATAGTAGGCCATAACCAGCGGATGGAACGGAGTAAAAAATCGACGCTCCTCCACTGTTGCCAGCCCAATGCGAATCACCAGCCGTTCAGAGCTATCGAGCGGCTTCCCCTTCTTAATTTTGTCCAAATACTCAACGCAAGCAAGAACATACTCTTTACCTAGGGCAACAAGTTCAGGCCCCCAGCTAGCCAGCGAGGGCAACGTCTTACGCTCTTGAAAGTAAGAAACAAGGGCGGCATAGGCTTGATATATTCTGTCGTCGGCGAGCGAAAGGTTTGAAAGTGGAATTCCTTTGCGTCGATCATTGTCCCATTCGATGCACTCTTCATTAACGAAGGCTGACTCTGCCTGGAGCAAGGCTTTTCGGAAGAATACTGGCTCCGATTCTTGGCTATCGAAGACGACGGTCTCTTTCCCTGGCCGATACACACCATTGAAGTCATCGTCTTTAAAAAGCCTAGCAAACCGACTTGGATCAAAAATTACTGGTAGCCGGAGTGCTTCTTTGCTCGGTTCCCCTTCAACGAGTACAAAGAGAGACCTGCCCCCATTCGTCAGGGTGAAATTAACTTCGTCAGACTCATCGTAGAGCTGCTCGAAATCGATCTTTCCCACTGAATTTACGTCAATTGTTTCACCGCTGTCGGATAACACGGTCTCGGCGATGACGTCAGGATTAACGTCAAGGCAATGTTGGTCTGCCTGGAGTACGAGTGCTCTTCTCTTTCTATCGATGAGAAAGCGATTCTCAAAGGCAGAAAGATAAAAGCTCCCCTGTTGCACTACCAGGCAATGAAAGCTGTATTTTTCGTTCGAAGAATCTCGATTGAGTCTCAGACTAAAAAACTCTGGTTCACCACTACATGGTCCGGAGATAGTGAAGGTCGACTTGTCGCCTCTAAAAGAGAAATCAATGTCAATGACGTCAGACATAGCTCTTGGCGTAACCAAAAGCTCCTTTTTTTCTAATCGCTGACCAACGAACTTGATCTTGAAGCTGAACAGGTCCTGACCACTCGGAACCTCAATAATCAGATGCTTATCTCGCCTACCCGCCGAGGTGTCTTTCTTATCTCTTACGTCGATTTCGCAGCCATTAACCTCGATTCCCTCATAATCGAGAGTCAGCTTTTTCTGAAGCTCCTCTTCGTCTCGAAACTCTTGGTAGTTGAGCTCGGTCCAGGGAACTTCGGCTCCTTCTCCAAAATGTTCTTGTATAAATTTTGATCCAAACTTTGTCAGCTTGTCTTCCAAGTCATTCGGGAAATGCTCAACGGCAAACTCAATCTCTTCCCTTAGCTGGCGATTCGACTCCAGTCGGCGCGCTACCTGCTTCTCGTTCGAATTGCTTAACACCTGAGGATCGTTGAACAGCCCTAGCTCTTGGAATCGCAGGTCTCCGTCTAGCAATGCATCATGGAGGTGTCGAAATCCGAATACACTGGAGCCTTCTTCCGTGATTATCCGGGCTTGGTGCTCTAAGAGACACCGGGAAGCAACTTGATTCTGAAGCCCACCAGATATCATGAGATCCAGCTCATTTTTTGTTTGATTAGGCGACCAAACACCGTCGCCTTGGGCCAGGTCGAACGCACTATTAATCAAAGTATCAAGAAGGCTGTTATGTACGATTAGCAAAGCGCACCCCTCGAAAGGGGGCATCTCAGCTGCCACAGTATCCCGAAGGTTTGATATGTAGTTTTCCGTGTAGCAACCATTCTGAATATCAGGCTGCTCCAAATGCCCGGTAACCAACAAACGCACATCATTAATCTGGAGATATGATAGTTCGTGCTCACCATAACGTAGTCGACCATCACACTGTTCTAACAACTCCGAAACAAGACGTATTGTGTTGTCTGGGTCTGGTGATTTGAACTGATACCGGGCGCCCGCTTCTATCCGGGACTGAAGCCAACCACGTAGATTACTTACCAAGAAGGCTTCAAAGTGTTTTTCGGACATAAACCGCATCTCCGCTATCGCTCATTCGCTCGACGTTACCAATTCGCTCCAAAAACCTGATGATCGCTTGCTCTGACTGTCTGTCGAACCAGACCCCACGTTTTCTAAACTCCTGAAGCAGCTCTTGGAACTGAATCTGCTTTCTGCTGCCGATAGCCAGGTTTGTGAGAAGGAGTAGATAATCTTGAGAAATTGTCAGCACTCTTCCTGAGCGCCCCCTCACCTGGACAAAGTGTGGTGCAATTTCATTCTCAAATGCGTTCACAAATTTATTGTTTACAGCGTGTTGGTTCGTACCTTTTGTCCCAAAAATTTCCTTGGCAGTTCTACTGAGTATCTCAATCAGTTCTTTCGTTGATTGAGGATATTCTTCAAGAGGTGGAAATTTTCTTTTTTCTCGATATTTTTCGCAGAACCTTATCAGCGATCTATTAACGCTATTACGCTGCAACGCATCCATCTCGTTTATATCTAAAAAAATCTTCCAAAGAGGAAATTTTATCGCTTTCTTATTCTTCGGTTGATTCAGATATTCAAGCATAGAAAGAACCGGGAATAGGTCGAAAGCTTTCGTCCTCAGGTGACGAAAAGCTTCTCTAACCTGATTCCGCTCTAAGCTAGCCTTCTCGGTATCAAGAATGAAGAAAAGTGGTTTACTAGCAGGCCGCTCCGTCCAACCATTGATGTTCAATGCCAACTGGGAGCTATATAAAAAGGTATAAAGGCTAAAAAATGCTCTAAGGTTGTCTAAGAAATATCCGGGATGTTCCAAAAGAAAGCCAAGATCCTGGGAAAAGAGTTCTGACATAAATGGTAAATAAGGCCTCTCAACGGGATCCTCATTACAATCAGTCAATTGCTGTTGGAACGCTTCAACAAGTTCTTGCTCTAAGAAATTCACTTCACTGCTGAGTTTCGGAAATCTTCGATTCGAGTCACGAATGAAGCCGATAAAAACTTGCGCAACGTGTTTATTAGTAGATGCCTCAGCCTGAGCTGCTTTGGCGATTAGAAATTCCGGCGAAACTTTAAACAAACCTGCCGCGTCATTATCGAAATACATCTTTTCAATAAGAGGGAAAATTTCTTGGTCCGTTAGCTTATACTGTAAGCGACCATAAACTGAGGACTTAAAACTCTCTAACGTTGAGCCTTTCTCAAGCCGCTTTTGAAACGCCACCGTCAAAATGTTTCCAGCTATTGCTTCAAAATCAAGGCCAGACGACTGAGACCGAAATGGCAGAAAATGGTTAACGAAGTTTTTGTTCTGAATTTCTTGTTCATCCAGCGCAAACAAGTTATCGGAAATACTCACTCGACACCTCCGACAACGATCTCACTGTCTTCAATTTCATTCGTAAGATAAACGTGTTGTCTACCATCCGAAAGCATCAGCTTGTTTGAACGAATGACGACTTTTATTACGTCGTCGACGATCTCCTCCAAAATCACAATCGTATTCTTATCGTGCTTATTCGGCCTGTACCCATCATTTATTTTAGAAACCAGCTCAAGAAAACTAAGGTTTACATTAAACGTTTGAAGTGGTTCATCACCAACCTTAAGGCAAACCGGAAACTCGTGGATATTTGCCATCTCTTCATTTTCAATTCTTTTGAGGTCAGGCTTAATATCGGCAACTGCCGAAATAAAGATGCCGTTTCTGGAGCACAAAAATAAATGCTGTTTTGCAGTTAATGACGGATCCAACCTGTTTCCAAATCGAACCAGTGCATATACAAGCTCATCCTTATAGAAACTTCTCAGCTTTTGACGCTCCTCAGCACTTCCATCATAGCTTTTATGTAAACGCCAAATCTCAATGTATCTGTCGTAAAGCGGCTGTTCAAAATCCTTTTTGAAACGTTGATGAAAGTTATTTCCAATGGCGATATCTTGAAACAGGTAAAAAAATCGTAACCAACCAGCCGACTCAATGTCGACTATGCCTAGGGCTTCCTGCACTGAATTCTGGAACTCATCGAAAGCCTCTTCTCTGATACCTAGAGGATGCTGAATGAGGAACTGATCAATACTTCGAGACCTAATCGTACATGGGTCAAAATGACTGATAACGTCACTCAAGTCATTGTGACCAACCACAAATAGATTGTTGAAAAGCAAGCTGGGGCCGCAAATCAAATGGTGAACGAAATCGAGCAAAGCCCGCGCAGAAAGAAATTGATCAAACTTTAATCTAGCAGAAAGAAGCAAGTGGACTATTCGATCACGCACCTGCTCGTGTTTGAGTAACTCATAGTTCAGAGTCAGAGTGCTGGGCTTCGTTCGCACCGCATCCAGATATGCAAGATGTAGCGGATTTTTTTCATTGGAGGCAACTACGCGCGAAAACAATTCACTGATAAAGCTCGATCCGGTCTTTCCGTCCTCAATACTGAATTTCGGATACTGTTCAAAGTTAAGGAACTTGTATGAGACTGAAATTTCGTCCCCACTTTGGAGGTAGGATTCAATGGCACTCCTGATGTTTTCGTGGCGGGGATGTCCTTGAGATGCAAAGTTAAATAGCATCCCGACATTTATTCCAATGACCAGCGGCTTGTCCGACTCACGGTGCTCGTCAAAGAGCTGGTCTAACGCTTCAATTGCATCTTGATCGGGTTTAAACGCATGAGTAGCATCTAGGTGAAACCTGATTCTGTCTGAGTAGGTCTCGTAATAGCGTTTTAGAATTTCAGACTTTCCGTCACCGGAAGAGCCACACAAGAAGATGACACTTTCTGACGAAAGGTTCGAATTCAGAAGATCTCTGAAGTCTTTCTCAATCCTCGTTTCGACGTAGAGGTACTCTTTTAGTTCGTCTTGCTCTTTTTGTCCCGCCCCCAGCGTTGTAACCGCTTGAGCTGACGACCGAGCCAGGGTGTCAAGCAACCGTTTGAACTGCACGCTATGTCCTTAACCGTCCGGTGGTACCGCGAGTGATTATAATTTTTAGAAAAACGACCAAAGGTCATTGAGACTACCATAGCGAGATTTCACGAGGGAAGCTAGAACCTCACCCCCTGGAGGGGAGGTATAGAAAGGTGGGAAAAGTTAATAAACTCAACAATTAAACGTTCGTTCTGATGTACCCGCAGCGTTGGCTGGCGTCGAACATCCAGCTCTTGGTGACTCTTGCACCAATGGTGAAATTTACAAGATTTCCTTCCGATGGTTCTCAATCACCATCTTCTGGCTCTTCAACGTGCTGTGCCACTTCTTGCAGCTCCACTCCAAAGTAGATGCAAAGCTTGTCCAGGATTTCTGTCGTCGTGTTATAGCCACGCTGGTTCGCAATTTTGGATAGCGTCGTCCTGTGGATTCCAGTCTCCTTCGAAACCTCATCCAGCGTAACCCTTCGATTTTCTTGAAATCCTTTCTCTGCGATTAGTTCTTTTAGACGAAATCTGATCATGGTCGGCAGGCCTTTGAGTGTGTAGCGATGATACCTCATAAGACGCAAACCCGCATCCAATGATGATTAAAACCTACAAAAGACTGTTGACAGCGTCGAAAATAGGCTTAATATGTAGCTTGTACGCTACAAAGAAAGCCTAGGAGAAACATATGAACACTACCGAATACCTGACCACCGAAGAGCTTGCAGAACGGATTCGCTATGAAGCCCGGACGATTCGCGAGCGCCTGAAAGACTCCGTGCTCCTCGAAGGCGTTCATTACATTCGGCCGTTTGGCGGCCGGAAGATTCTTTACATGTGGGAGCCCATCCAGCGAGATATGGCGCTGCACTCCGGCCACCACTCACTTTCTATTCCTATGGCCAACGGAGGACGTATGCATGGCTAGCATTCGAGTACGCGAAGCAACACAGAAGCTGTTTTTCGATTTCCATTTTCGAGGTAAGCGCTGCCGAGAGCAGACCGCTCTTGATAACACGCCCGCAAACCGGAAAAAACTCCAGGCGATTCTCAAACGAATCGAAGCGGAAATCACACTGGGCACTTTCGAGTACCACAAATATTTCCCAAACAGCCCCAAAGCCCAGGAGTTCACGAGGCAAGCAGAGCTCCGGCGTTCTCGCGAAGCTCACGACACGCCGTTGTTCAGTGAGTTTTGTGAAACCTGGATGGATGAGATGCGGGTGCAGTGGCGAAAGTCGCACATCACCACCATCGAAGGCACTCTGAAGAATTACCTGATCCCGAAGTTCGGGGAGAAGGAGGTTGGCCACATCACCAGGCAGGAAATTCTTTCGTTCCGGGCGTCCCTCGCCAAAGTTCAGACCCGGAGCAAAAAGCCACTTTCCGCCAGCCGTATCAACCGCATCATGACGCCTTTGCGCATGATTCTGGGAGAGGCAGCCAACCGATTTGAGTTTACCTCACCCTTTCAGGGGATCAAATCACTGAAGGTGCCGCGGTCCGATGTGGAGCCGTTTTCGCTGGAGGAAGTTCGGCTGATTCTCGCCACGGTTCGGGCGGACTTCAGGAACTACTACACCGTTCGCTTCTTTACCGGTCTTCGGACCGGTGAGATCGACGGGCTGCAGTGGGATTGCGTCGACTTTCAACGCCGGCAGATTCTGGTTCGCCAGGCACTGGTGAATGGCGAGATCGAGCAGACCAAAACCGACGGCAGCTACCGGCACATTGAAATGCCTCAACTGGTCTACGACGCCCTGAAGGATCAGCGCAAGGCCACCGGCAACAACACCTTTGTGTTCTGTAATGGGGCAGGCAATCCACTTGAACACAACAATGTTACCAAGCGGGTGTGGTATCCCCTGCTCAGCCATTTGGGGCTGCGAAAGCGCCGGCCGTACCAGACTCGCCATACCGCCGCCACGTTGTGGCTTGCCGCTGGCGAGAACCCGGAGTGGATTGCCCGGCAGATGGGGCACACCACGACCGAAATGCTGTTCCGCGTATACAGCCGGTATGTTCCGAATCTGACCCGTCGGGATGGTTCTGCGTTTGAGCGGCTTTTGATCAATGAGTTCGAAGCAACCAGCAGTGCCCCGAAAGACGAGGTGACGTCATGAACAGCTATCCGGTTATTCACTTCACTGAGGCTGCCTATCCGCCGCCTCAGTCTGTACTGACGCGACTGGCAAAGGCGTTGCAGTTTTGCCTCCACATTCCCCAGGATGATTCGCTGGTATGTGTTTTGGGGTTCGGCTGGGAGAAAACAAACACTCAGGCACTGGAAACCTGGATCCGGAATACCCTGGCCGCGCCTGATGACGAAGGCGTTCGGCTAGTGCTTCCATGGCTGATCGAACGACTTGAGCGTGATTTGCTGCGTATGGAGGCTAGCCTATGAAGGACGTCAGCTCCCTAACCCGTGCGGGTGACCTCCGTTCTTTTGAGGGAACCATTACAAGGGTGGCCATTCTGGAGGCCAATTTTGGTCGAGCGGTTCTGGAGATGACTCTGGAGAATCGCGAAAGTGCTCTGGATGTCATCTTTGAGCCCGACAGCCATAGCCCTTCGCTCCCGGACACCAGTTGGGGCCCCGTCAGGTTGTTATACCCGTCGAGCGAATCACCAACCGAGGGCCCAGTTACAGGTTACAAACTGAGCCGAATTGAAGCCCTTAACGGTCTCGATTGCCTGCCTGCCTCGCAGGTGTCCAAGCCAGACCTCGTCGATGAAGTCGAGACATGGGTCAGGACATGTCCGGTCCCTGTCCTGAGACAGTTCACATGGCGAGTCCTGGGACAGTCCAGCGTCGGTGTGCCCTTCTTCCAGGCCAGAGCGAGCCAGGAGCACCATCACGCATTTGCCGGCGGGCTCGCCGACCACAGCCTTGCCGTCGCAAAATTAACGCTGCAGGCCTTACCGGACATGAACGAGCGCGAAGTCTGGCTCTGTGCCATCGCAGGCTTGATGCATGACATCGGGAAAATCCGTTGCTTTGACGAAAACGGCACGATTGCACCGGGCTTTGTCCTGAAACATGAGCATTGGACTCTGGAGGTCTTAGCAAAGGCACTGTCGTGGCTGGATCGTCAATGGTCAGATGGTGCATTGGCGATTCGTTACCTGCTAACCGCCAAGGACGCTACGGCGGGATATCGCCCTCTCCTGCCCGGGGTTATGGCCATCGCCTATGCCGACAGAATGAACTCCGCACTAAACGTTCGGGCACAAGCCTTTGCGGAGCGGCCGCAGTGGCAACGCTTCGCCAAAACGCAAGGCTTTGGGCCACCAAGTAGCTTTTGGCTGCCGAACCAGGTGTCATTGTGACTCAACTGGGACATGGCCTGACATTTGCCGGGGATGTGTCCCACCGCTGTCTCGTGACATGTCCCACTCTTTCCAGCGAAACATGCTCATGACGGAACGCTACCTTTACATCCACGAGGCCGCCAAGCTGGCCGGTCTCAGCACCAAGACCCTGTACCGGCGGATGAACGATGGCAGGTTGAATTACACGATTGGCGCCGACCAGCGCCGCCAACTCCGCCAATCGGATGTTCAGGCGCTGGCTATTCAATGCCGTGCATCGATACCTACAACCAACGACAACACCGTCAACACTCGACTGCGAGGCATTGAGCAAAAGCTCGATGAGCTGCTGGCACTGCAACAGAAACTCCTCTCGCTGTATCAGCCACGGTCACTGGACCAACTGGCCAGCAAACACAAACGCTCCTAGTCCTCATCAACCACTGGCGGCTCATCTACAAACTCGAGCCGCTTAGTGTCTATCGCCAAGCCGCCAGCAAACGCAACAGCGGCCGCAAACAGAGCAAACCGGACTGTCGTCATCGTCATCTGCCTGGCTGCTACGCCCAATTTGGGTTCCGGCCGAACTTCCAATTGGGCGACACCCCAGAGATTACGTTGACCTATCGCACACTCGGTCGATATCTTCACGCGTGATTCCCGAACATCCAGCTTTTCTGACCAGTAACGCTTGATCTGGCCCTTGTTGTGTTTACTATCTGGGGCCGGTTTCACGACCACCGTTACGAGGTGACAAAGGCCCGCCTGCTGGAGCAACCGACGGTAACGCTTTTTGCCAGAATCCGATCGGAACGAAAGCTGTTGATGGCTGCGTTGCATTGCGTTCTGGAGGGCGTTCAATGCCGATGCGAATTCCTCTGGTTCTGACTGGGACCAGCACAACAGCTTCTCGAAGAGTTCGTTAGCCAACTCCTGCCCCGCATGAGGTGTCGGTGGAGCAGGACACTGAGCCAGTTCTGGCAAGGTCGCACCGGGATTCTTTTTCTGATCCTTCTCAACGAAGGGATGTGGTAGCACTCCCTGATGATGAGCAGACCAACGGCGTGAGACACCCTTCACGGCATTTTTGTCAGTGCTCTCATTCATCATCTTCATGGCCCGACGATGCCAGCGTTTAGCCTGCTCAATAGCCACGCCAAAATGCGTCGCTGATGTCACCACAGCCTCTTCGTCATCCACCCCTTTGGCCTTGAGTACCGCCATTCTATGGAACAAATGGTATATGCCCATGGCTGTCATTCGAGGAGCACACAACTCGTCCAGGTTCATTTCTGGAGCAGTGGGAAGCACATAACCCTTCAACTCCGATAACCGCAGAGTTCTATATCCGGCCGGCCAACCACTGCTGGAGACACACATCAAATCATTCGCATCGGTTCTGCCTTTCAGACGGTGACGGGCACGAAACACGGAAACGGATGCCGAGTCGATCCCCAGCAAGTACGCTTGCTGCTCCATTGTCAGCGTCTCTTGTTCGACTGACAGACTCCTCTTGAAAGCCGCCCAATCTGTAAGATGCACATAGCTCCGGAGCGTCTCTCCAGGCGTTGCGTGCCCCACCCATTGGCCGAGCATCCAGAGGCGCTTCCCAGTCACAGAGCCCGCTGACGCAAGCTCAGCCAAGGCCGAGAAATCGCTTCCCCAATGGGGCATCACAATATTGTCCTGATCATCCCTGGCCCACGCCTCACAAAAAAGTTCTCCCGGTTTGGACTCCAGAAGGCGCAGCGCTGTATAAGTGGCGAATGAGTGCCTTAGGTGATGGAACCGCAGACTAGAGCCCGATGCGATCCCCATCGCCTCCTGAATGGGGCTGAACAGGAGCCAGGGTGACAGCATTGTGTTTGAGAAATGGCGATCGCAAAACACCAGTTCGTGAGGGCGGTTTGCTATTTGCTCTGACAGCCGGAGCTTTACCCAATCCCGCAGTTCTCTGAGTTCGCTGTGAGTCAGCAAAACCGAAATCGGCAGTCTCCGAATGCCAGCGTTGCTCTTAACCGAGCCATACTTGCTGGGTCGCACAAGGAGCTCAGGACGACTGAGCTCCGGCCGGCATAAGCCCGGCAGGTCGCGCAGTTGGAGTTTGTGGATCTCGCCTCGCCGAAGTCCGCAGCGGAACCCCAGTATCAAAACCAGCCTACGAATCCTGGCCAGGCGCGGTTCGGAGCTCTGCTTCGAGAGCAACTGGAGAGCTCTCGCAAATTCTGCAGGCGTGAGAATCTCAGCATCAACGTTTCTTTCTGTTCCTCTTCGCTCAATAAATGCTTCAGGGAGCCCGAAATGGGCAGTCAGAAAATCGTGGAATTTGCGAGCAGCGGTGGCCCGATTTAGCCTGTGGGCATTGGATTTCGCGCTCCGGATAATTTCTTCATAAATCTCTTCCCAATCACCCGCCTCCAGCTCCCGCAGGTCCCCGACCATCGCGAGCGCTATCGTGAGGTGCACTCCAATCCTCGAAAGGTAGGTTCTGATGGAGTTGAGCGCTAATGTGTCCGTCCCCCCAGTCTTTTCTCGGGTGACCAAGCTCCGACACCATAAACTCAATACCCGCACGATAGGTGCCGATCGGCTATCAGCTGCGATGTCTGCAAGACTGGCAGCTATTTGTTTACGTGTCCGCCGCTTGCCATTCCATTCTGACTGTAACGCTCCACGAACGTTTCTGAGCCCGACCAATCCATCGACAGAAATATCACTCCTCAGCTCGGACGCATCCACTGTCGGGGACATTATATTCAGTAGAGGCTGAACACCACTGGCCTCCGTCCTCGAGGCAACCTTTTTGGTATTGAGACGCCACCACGCGGTATCAGGCAACGAAACACTGCTATTACGGTTGGTTTGGTAGTGGTGAATATACCCACAGCCCTCCAGGCTACTGGCCAAAGCGGCCACAGTAATGAATGCCCCGGTCCTTTTTAGCGGCGTATCGAACTCTCCCGCGACCTGTTGGACAAACCTTTGCAGCAATTCAGCGGCGGACTCCTTCGGCCACCACCGCCCCCAACGGCGGCACCACCTCCGGATCAATAAAATCGTCAGGGAATCCGGAAACCACCTGCGCAACTGGTGATCGCTCATCAGCTCATACCAGTAAACTCCCTCGATGCTAAATATGCCGGCGCTCAGTTTCTCAGTTGCCGCATCAATCCATGCTGGATGATGCAGCCCACCGTAACTGATCATGGAGAACACGAGCTGGCCCGCCTCGTAATGCCTGAGTTCGCGCTCATTCAGGCCCTCCGTATACGCCCCCTCAGATAAAGACTGATTAAAACGCTGCTCCAGCGTCCGATAGTCAGGCAGGCGTGAAAACGCCTCCGGGGTCGCTATGGCTTTTTCGGCCTGTGCCATCGTTGCGTAGGCTGGAATATTTACATCCCAGTTGTACTTGCGAACACCCTCCCGGAGAAACGTCACTATTGTGTTGTGCCGAACCCGTTTTTCCTGTCCTGGCAGCCCCTCACAGACTCGATCAATCAAAGAGTTGATTTCCGAATCTCCAATGGATTTGTACTTTATCGGTGCGAAAATCTCGGGGAAGTCACCTCGGATGATTTCCAGAGTGAGCGACTTCTCCAAAGCCTTGGCGTCGGAGTTGAATCGGTGCTGACTGCGATACTCATCTCCATGCAGGGCCCTGTCAGTTGGAATATGTCGAGTCATAACCACCCCTCCAACGGCTCCCAGCCCATATCAATCAAAATCCTGTTCAGGGCTGGCGCCAACTGATCCCGATAGTCTCGATAATCGAAGCTCGAAAACTTTCCGTGGGGCTCCTGTCCTTGGGACCAGTGCCCCATAAAGACGTCGACCATTTCTCCGGCGACGCCACGGGCGCGAAGCTCGCTACGCAGAAAATGTCGATTCGTGTTGAGCGGTAAATCATAAGCCCACTCAGAATGTTCCATTAGTTTTTTGGGAGTTATCGGAGAAACACCGGTGCTGCGTTTCTCCAGAAAAAACAGGAAATGTTCGGGTGCTGGCTGCTTATGAAGGGCCCATAGACGGTGGATCAGTGCTTCACGGTATGTGCGGTATAGCCGCAAATGGTCCCGGAGAATTGGGGCGATTGGAACCAGGCGAGAGTGACTCATATCATCACCCATCTTATCAGCAACCACCAGAAATCCACTCGCCTCATCGATATCCGACTCGCGGGAGATTGGGAACCTGACACTCCGATAGCCGGTGGCGAACGCTACCAGGAAGGCTGTATACACGGTGTAGTGGTTGTGAAACTCTGCCAAGGCGTGATCGGCCGATGGCATTGTGCGCGCCTGCGCCACAGCCGCCTTTAGATCAGAGACCAACAATGGCAGCCTTTCAGGTTTCGGATAGAAAGGCGAGCCGATCGACTCCTCGTTCATCACTAGTTGCCGCATGAAGGTCGAACATTCGTTCTGCAAACCCGGCATTTGGGCTATCGTATCCAGATAGAGATTCTGCAGGCGCTCTACTGTTGTGTGATAGTAATACAGTGCCGTTGACTGACCATAAGGTGGCATAATTCCGGTAATTAGAACGGCATCTGCAATATCGCCATTTCCACTGACGAGACGATTAAACAGTTGCCGTTGTAGTCGAGTCACCGTTAACCCCGTATCCTCCCGGCGGACTCCTTCCCTCAATGCTTCTTTTGCCTGGTGCAAAAGAGTAAATTTTTGGGCTCTGGAAAATAGATTGCGAATACCCCACTCCGAGGGCTCTCCCAGAAATCGAATGAGTATTGCCCAGAGAAAATCCGGTATCGGTAAAGCCAGGGTCTCGGAGGCCGATGCCAGATTGCGATCCCAAGCTGCTCGCATCGGCCTCCTGCGCTCAGGCCGCAAAGGTTTCGATATCCAGGTTCTGGACTCGGCACACAGAGAGATATGCTCGTCCGAATGAGACAGTGGCACCAAGTCGCTGCTCCCGTAGAGCTTGGTATCAGCCACCTGTTTCAACGGCCTACCCGTCACAGCACTCAAAAGTAATGCCACGCTTTCTGGGCTGATGTCCCTCTCCACCCATTCAAGAAAGCTGACCCAATCCAGCTCATTCAACTGCTCCCAACGCCCCGCGAGCAACTGGGCACTCCGCTTTATCTGATTGGCCACTGCCCGTTGCTGATAAAGCCCATGTTCAGGAGCTTTTCCCTGCCTACCAGAGTACCGGGCGTTCAGCATTTGAATTGAATTAGCGCTGATGGTGTCGGAAGCCGACAGTCCTCCTAAAACACCCTCATGCAACGCCTGCTCATCATCCGAAGACAGTGCTGGTATCGCCAATAGACCGTCGGTCGCCAATCCGTCGTCTGGATCTACACCGCTTAGATCGTCCCGCCACGAGGTGTCGACGTACTCTCGGGGGCCATTGGATCCCCGAGTGCGGCTTTGCGGAAGCTCACGCCCTAGCGAGAGCCCGATTATTCTTCTGAGATTACGGAAGCGGGCCAATACTGAAGACGCAATCCCCGCCGGGTTTGAACGGATGAAAGCTTCCAAACTCTGGTAGAGCGCTAACGGATTGCAATTAACCTCCCCGAACTGCTCCAAATAATCATCCGACAACAGGCGAATTTCACGACACGCTGCAAGAACATTGATGTCCGGAATCGGTATAACGGTACCCGAACCTGTTCCACGCGATCGCCCTGCATAGACCGACAGGATCACATGCGCCAATAGAACCACGCGTGGCAACGAGCGTGTTGAACGCTGAGAAAGATGGTCCAGTGCAGCATAAACTGGATGTTCAGTGATGTAAGACCCTCGAGAAAATGCCATTTTGGGGATCCATTCAGAGGGCACCGAATCTGCACCTAACTCAATCGCATGGCAGAGTTCGATCATTTCATCCAGATGGGCAAACACCTCCTCACATCGTGAGTAGGACAGCGCCATTTCTCGCATCACTCCAAGAACGTTCGCGATGACCGGCGCGATTGTGATGATGTTCCGTCGATCCTGCGGCGGCGAGATTAGCCTCTCAAGCATCCGTGACGTGACGTCAAAAGGAATTACTGCCGTCATTAGCATTACTCCGTCCGACGATATGTTGGTTGTAGCTCCTCAGGCTTCGGTCGCGAGAACTTCTTTCGATCTCCCGAAAGGAATCTCGCCAACCCCTGCTTCGAATGGATACTTTCTGGAAAACCTTCGCTGGATTTAGATAACTCCCAGAGAGGCAAGACAGACTGCTCATAGACTGCAGGACATAGGGCACCAAAGCTGATTGTCAAAAACTCCAGCAATCCGGCTCGAGCCAGCAGCTTATGTTGTGGAACCTGAGCATGCTCCAGAACTGAGACACGGGTTTTAGGATCTAGATAACCCGCCAATTCCACTGAACGGAAGTTGCCAATAGCGTGAAAGCCGCGCTGGCGTGCTATGACGACAGGGGGGTGTAACGCTATATATTCACTTATGATTTCTTGAGGCCACTCAGAAAGGTCACGTGCACGATATAAGGGATTAGATAAAAGGTTTCGAGCATTCAACGACAGATCCTGCGAAACCATTAGTTGATCCACTCGTATTCGGCGATACCTCAGAATGTCTCTACTCACTGCTGCACCTCATGAAAACTGAATTAAGACTAATGACCTTTGGTCAACATTCATTTTCCACAGGAGGAACAGCCCTGTGTCACCGAAAGGTGGCAGTTTTCTGGGGGTTTTTGTTCAATCAGTCTTTTTCTGAACGAAATTTGGTCAAACAATGACAGCTGTGGGCACAATATCATCTAACTCGCAGGAGCAATTGTCGTCTCTTACCTTGCTAGAATAAGGGGGTAGTCGAGAGGCATACAGAATCATCGAACCACTGCAGAAGGAGGTTTCACTTGGGTAACTTTTTTGTCTTGCTTCTGATCTGTTCGATCATACTGGCCATTCCTGCAATGGTGATTGCGGTACTGTTACTTCGCTCTGACAAGCAACTCTGGGCGGAAATTCAAATCATGGCCCTCGAGAACAAGAATAGCACTGAGGGCGACAAGGAAGTGCTGCAATAAAATGATTGCTCGAGAAGCTGCAATTGGAGCGATGGAGGAAGAGCTCGGTGCACAGGCTCTAACCGAAAATGCCGAAGCTCCGTCAGTCATTGTCGAGGACTACCATGACAAACCCAATGCAGGCCATCTCTGCCGAACTGAATCTGGACCCAAATATCTTTCAGAATCCGACGTGCTTTATCGCTGCGGTTCGGACAGGCATACCCGGCAGCGTGGTCAGGCTTGCCGTGAATTACTTTGAATGCCCGGAACTGATCGCGAAGACCCTCGGCACCGACCTAAATGGCCTAGAAAAAACTGTGCTGCCAGAGTGCTGAATACCCAAAAGTCAGAGGCACTGCTGGACGGCTTTCGAACACTTTCAGCAGTCCGGATGGCCTGGAGTTCATGCGAGCTCGCAGATCGGTGGCTAATGTCAGAAGTACCAGCTCTCGGCGGCGAGAAACCTCTGGACTTGTTTGATTGCTTCGAGGGACGTCGGTGGGTAACTGAAGTAGCAAAGAAAATTGAAAGGGGCGATTTCAGTTAGCGAACGATACGATATTTTGCTCACAAACCCCTGATTGAGCCATAAACAGTACTAACTTGCCGAAATGCTGGACTCAAGGAGCTTTCAATTCTTTCCAGTAATGCTGACATCCCAGTGCCCCGAAATGAAAAAACCGCCAAAGAAGGCGGTTTTTTCGCCCCAAGCTGATCGCAAACTTAATGCGCCTGCAAGGGGAGAGTCGTGATCAGAAATATGCACTATCGGCTACGAGTTATCAACCCGGCCCTTGGAATAGGATCTGGCTTCATAGATCTACAGTGAGCCGTTTAATAACTGTTGCTACTAGGCCGAGGCGCAATCTGCGTACTCGCCAACGGAGCATGCTTCGCCCCAAATCTTGAGTCACTGCCGGCGTTTTTCAGCCTCGCTGATGGGTATGAGTTCACGCATCTCGTCCGATTCAATTTGGAACGCAGTGCGTTCCAAATTTACAAGCTCTACAGAAAGCACACACATCGCGTAGCTTTTGAAAAACCAACACCCGTACAATCCAGATAGACCCCTAGAGGAGGCAACTAGATTGGGCGCGATGAATCACCTAAGCTGTAGTCTGCAAGGTACCGTATCCCTTCTCATTAGGATAAATCATGGATCTCGAGACAGGCATACTCACCGCAATGGCTTTGGGCATTTCATGTGCCGCGCTACTGACCGCGTGGAGTCTCTGGTCACGACGCCTGGAGCTGAAAGAACGCGAGATGAACAAAGAATAACGCTGCTTTCGAAGGAGGGACCATGTCCAGAAAACAGATCACTGAGCAGGAACTACTTGAAGGCCTCAATGCCCACACAGCCCATGCAGACGAGCTAGCCCAGCCTCTGCCCCACGAGCTAACCCCACTGGAACGCCTTAAAGGCTCAGTCAAGCGCTATGACCGGCCAACAGACCCTATCTGGGATGAATTTTGTAAGTCCGCTGAAGGCGTGACGGACGATTTTACGGAGGATCGTGAACAATCCGCAAAAAACCCAGGATAGTGCCATGATTCTATATCAACGCTCTCGGCTTTGACCGAACCTTTAAGGCGTTCCCGCGGGCTAAAGTCTTTGAGCAGCAGCTGTGGCGTTCGCCGCCCGGCATCCAAGCCTTTCAGTAGTTGTTCTTCAGTTGGGCGTTTTGTGTCAAAGTGGCGCACTCCGTAATCACAAGAGGGCCAAACCGGGAAACCAGAACCCGCCTTGACCAGATAGGCGATTTACCGGCGACAGTCTCCCAGAAAATCCTGAAACCAGACCGACTCCCGTTCCGTGGGATTTAAATCGTACGATTTTAAGACTCGTACAAACCGAGCCACGTAACCGCACTGACCGGATGGCGGAAGCCATTCGTCCGGCCCCTTGGCCCCTTTGCTTCGGTTCAGGCCCGACTCTACAGGAAGTAGATTTATCGAGTCGTTCGCAAAACGCTCACGTTTTTCCTGAGACCATGCCTTAGCGCCACGTTCCCACGCCCAAGCTAACGGAACGACATGATCGATATCTATGTCGGATGCATTTTGGATAACGTTTCCGGTGAACGGACTGATCCAACGGCCGGTCACTACCCGGCACCCTCGCTCGGTAGCAAATCGAACCGGCGTTGTCGAAGACGCGATTAGTGCCTCAGCTCGACTGTCCTGACAATTGCCGTCCTGGTCGCTCCAGCCGTGACCAAACGCAGAACGCTGGTAGGTCAGTTGATCAATATTGCCCATGGACGTTGCGTCGCCATCGCTTAATGACGCCAAGGAGAGACCTTTTGGCAACCGGCCTCCAACGTCAAGGCAAGCCTGAATGGTGTCGAAAGAAGTGTAGTTGTGGGTTCTTTCATACCAACTACTCTGCGGGGGATGGCACAGGCCGCTGGTTGATTGTTTTACGGTACCCGCGTTGGCAGTAACTTGGGCGAAACAGAGGGCAACTAAAATAGCAAAGCCAACTACAATTTTCATAAATCCATCAGCTTAGAACGAGAAACTTTGAGAGGGGAGCCATTTACACAATAGAGCGCTACATCGTACTAGAAATGGATGTGGAAGCTTAATCGCTGCATTCCGTGCAAGACAACGTGACTCCCACGAAACCGCGGGGCCTTATTTCTGAAACTGCGCGGCCTAAGCAGCGATCATCCAAAGGACTAACGACAAGCGTTATCGCGATACTCGTGACAGTGAGAGAACCGACGGGCCGTCCAAGGATGATGGCGCCAGGCCTCTCCCTGGCTGGTCACACCACTGTGCAGGTGTCGCGCTTGCCAGACAATCCATGTCGGCGCTGAGTCCTGATCATCCTGATCAAACGACTCACTCATAGACTAACATCACCTGTGTACGTTTCTGTAGGAAATGTCTCAACCTCGATAGCAGATCTGTCTGTTAGCATGACATGCTAAAATTCTTGGTTAGGAAACTGGAACGGCTGCCAGCCTGACGACGCGCCTTGGCGCTTAGCCGACGTAGAGCCCCCTTAGCCTTCTGAGGGGGTTGATAACTTAAGGATTTTTGGGGTCTACCATGGTTCAGAAAGTTCGAATTATGAGTGATGAGGAGTATCGGGAGGAACAATCTCGGACGGCTCTTATCGGTCTGATGGTTGTTTTGTGGGGGGTAGCCTACTATCTTGATCACGCTTTTTTGGAGCCCTTCATTGAATGGCTAAGAGAGGGTGGCTGGCCAATTTGGTGGCTGTGGTTGCTTGAGGTCTGCATGAGCCTTCCCTCCTATATTTTCAGCGACGAGAGGTTGCCGGAGATTATTAGGGACATGGATTTATACGGATCAACGCCCTTCCAATTTCTGTCATTTATTCTCAAAGGAATTGGGCTAATTGTATTCATTACCTACCCTGCTTCCATGGCTCTTGTCGCCATGCTGACGCTCTTGTTTGCAGCTGTGGCCGGCGTTCAGGTGCTTGTTGGCATGATGGGCTGGATATTGACGTGCATTCTCATTTTCGTTGTTTTGTGCATTCTTGGGAAGTTTCATCAGGATACCTCAGAAAATTCGTGATCATTTAAGAGCATCAACCCCCGACCTTCAGGTCGGAGTAGAACCCATCTTGCCCAGATAGCCCGAAAAGTGGGGTTTAAATTTCCATTATCAGCGTTGGTTAGAGACTGGCGCACTCCATGCTCAAGGAGCTAGCGCCAAATGTGAGCGGCCTCTGCATCAGCTTTGTTTCACCACCAACAGAGGTATCAACTGAACTTTTACACGTGGAGCGGTCTTCTACCTTGAGACGTTGATAGCCAATATAGATTTGGCGCACCAAATCAACCCGCTA
>Ga0209075_1001175_pt1 | contig 25024 bp, 26 predicted proteins | sample Stecom2011_FD_187523 | JGI IMG/M metagenome (GOLD analysis project Ga0209075, IMG submission 187523) | Agricultural soil microbial communities from Utah to study Nitrogen management - Steer compost 2011 (SPAdes) (version 2) | ecosystem: Environmental > Terrestrial > Soil > Agricultural land...
CTAAATAGGCTTTATTATCTGCCATATCATTATAATCTGGAAACACACGCTGTGCGGCCATATAGGTTAATGCAACAATGCTTCCCCATTTATTCATAGCATCCTTTTTATATAAAGTTTGCATAACTTTATGAAAAGACATGGCTGATATATCTGTACCTTTTTGAGTCCATTCGTAGTTTTGATCTGAATAGGCATTTCCTTTTCTTACATTAATTGACATCCCAATTGAATGCAAAACAAAATCCAGCTTGCCTCCTAAAATCTCGACTGATTGTTCGATCAGGTTTTCCAAATCTTCCAAAGAAGTAGCGTCGGCAGGTATAATTTGCGAGCCTGTTTTTTCGGCCAATGCGTTTATTTGCCCCATTCTTAATGCTACTGGTGCATTTGTTAATACAAAAGTACCGCCTTCTTCGTGAACACGTTCGGCTGTTTTCCAGGCTATAGAATTTTCATCAAGCGCCCCAAATATAATTCCTCTTTTTCCTTTTAATAAGTTGTTAGACATATCGCTAGTTATTTTTGTTTGGTGTTACGTTCTTTAAAGGTCAAAGTTAATAAAACTTTCATCTATAAACTTCACTTTTATTTTATTAATTAAGTAATTGCTTGGCGTGCGCTAAGGCCGAACTTGAAATTTCTGTTCCTCCAAGCATTTGTGCTAATTCTACCAAACGTTCGTCGTAGTTTAATTCTTTTAGATTTGATAAGGTTACATTATCCACATCTTCCTTAAACACTTTAAAATGTGTATGACCTTTGGCGGCAATTTGAGGAATGTGCGTTATGGCAAATACTTGCATATATTGACTCATTTCCAGCATGATCAATCCCATTTTATTGGTAATTTCTCCAGAAACTCCAGAATCTATCTCGTCGAACATTATGGTCGGCAATTGTTTGTATTTAGATAAAATAGATTTTATAGCCAGCATAATTCTAGAAAGCTCCCCTCCAGAAGCCGCTTTTTTTAGCTCGTTAAACTGCCCTCCTTTATTGGCAGTAAACAAAAACGACAACTCATCTTTTCCGTTTGCAAAAAAGGCATCACTTATATGTAATGTGATTTTAAACTTGGCATTTGGCATGCCTAAGGTGCTTAGAATTTCTTCCAATTGTTTACTCAATTCTGGAATGGCTTTTAATCGGTTGTCATGCAACAGTTTTGCCAGTTTGTTTAAAGCCTCGTTTTCGGCCTTTAACTCCTTTTCTTTTTTCTGAATGTTTTCGTCTAGATTTTCAGTTTCCGAGACTTTTATACTCAAACTCTCCTTGATTTCAATTAATTCTGAAACTGAAGTTGTCAGATGTTTTTTAAACAAGTTGTTAAGCAACAAGAGTTTCGCATTTACTTTTTCCAAGCGTTCCGGATCTGCATCCAATTGCTCCTGAAATTTTTCGACTTCCGAAAACACATCATCCAACTCTATAAAACTACTTTCAATTCTTTCAGCAATACTTTGATATTTATGTGCAAAAGAACCTATTTTTTTAAAATTAGCCTGTAGTTGATTCAACAGGAATAACACACCAATCTCCTCTTCATTCATGACTTGGGATGCGTGTAAAAGAGATGCCTTAATTTCTTCGACATTGCTTAAGGTTTCAAATTCTTCCTCAAGCAATTCCAATTCACCGTCAAGCAGGTTTGCTTCAGTAAGCTCCTTTAATAGATATGAATTATAATCGTATTCCTTAATCGCTTCTGCTTTAAAAGCCAATAGGATGTCCAATTCTTTTTGAAGGGTTTTATGTTGTTTCAGCTGAAGGGCGTAGGATTTTAATACGTCTTTATTGTTTGCCAAGGCATCGATAATTTCAAACTGAAAAGAATCGTCTACCAACTGAAGGGTTTCGTGTTGTGAATGAATGTCGATAAGTTGTTCGCCTAAAAGTTGCAAACTATTTAAATTTACAGGCGAATCGTTTACAAAAGCCCTAGATTTTCCAGAAGGCAAGATTTCTCGCCTTATAATGGTTTGGGTTTCATAATCGAGATCGTTTGCCAAAAATAAGTTCTCTAAATTATAATTGCTTACATCGAAAACGGCTTCAATTACACACTTTTTTGAAGTGTCTTTTATACTACTTAAATCGGCCCTTTTTCCAAGAATAAGAGATAAACCTCCTAACAAGATGGATTTTCCAGCGCCGGTTTCGCCAGTAATTATAGAAAAGCCTTGGTTAAAATTTACCTGAAGGCTATCTATTAAAGCATAATTTTTTATGGATAAGGATGTAATCAAAAGTATTTCTAGAATTTAGGTTAAAGGTAAGTAATTTCAAGAAATGAAAGCAACAAAAACACTTGATATAATAGCTGTTTCTTTGTTAGCAGATTTAGAATTTAATCTCTCTCCACTTACTAGAATACATGGGCGCAATATTGTTTAGCACACCCACCAATTTTGTGATATCTACTTGAGGTCCTGCACTAAAAACATCCAGAATTTCATCAGACTTGGCATCAAAGAAAGTTCGAAGAAGAAAGGAGTTAGGTCTCACTCTATTCATGGCTTCCAAGCTAATTAACGCATTGGAGATATTGGTTTTTGCTTCTTTTAGGTTTTCACTCATCAGGTCCAATCCATTTCTGTGATATTGATACATCGTCTTTCTGTAGCCTTCAAAAGTTTGAGACAACATATTGTCTATTAACACATATCTGGTTTGGTTGCCATCACTTAGTTTCCATCCTTTGGTATTTTCGCCTTGCGAATAGTTAACTATGGTTTGAGCCTGTTTAAAATGTGGGTCTCCACCATTTAAGGAAAAGGTGTCGGCGTCTATGCCTAAAATCATATATACATGGAATGCCAAAACAGAAATTAGATTGGATTCAAACGAATTCGGATTATAAACCATATTCTGGAATTCGAGGTATCTAAAGCCAAAATCCTTGTCGTTTATGTTGTGTACAGTCGTTGTATAGGAGGACCCAAAAACAGGTCTGGAAGATTGCACTTGAATAGTAGCGTTAAAAACATCACCAGAATACTCCGTAATATTAATATACATGGAGCTTTCTATACGTTCTAACGAAGAAAAATCCTTAGTGGTCCATTTGGTATTATTAACAAACTCGAAGATTTGCTTTTCCAAGGTTTTAAATACAGGTAAATTACTGTTTCCTGTTTGTTCCGCATTGATAACTACTTTACAGTTTAATTCTTGTGCATGCATTGAAACACCAGAAATCAACATTAAAAATATAAGGATCCTATTCATGTAATACTTTTATAATTTCGTTTAGAAGATCTTGAGCTACTTCTGCTTTTGACTTTAATGGATATGCTGTAACCTTTTCTTTATTGTCTATTATGGTTACTTTATTGGTGTCGAGTTGAAAACCTGCTCCTTTATCTTGTAACGAATTTAAAACAATTAAATTTAAATTCTTTCTTTTTAATTTTCCTTTTGCGTTTTCAAGTTCGTTTTCTGTTTCTAAAGCAAAACCGACCAAGATTTGTTTTTTCTTAATGGCACCTAAAGAAGCTAAAATATCCTTTGTTTTTTCCAATTCGAGCGTTAAACTGGAGTCGTTTTTCTTTATTTTCTGATTGGCTACTAGTTTCGGTCTATAATCTGCCACTGCAGCTGCTAAAACAGCCACATCCACTTGGTCGAAATATTTATGTGATTCCACATACATATCTTCTGCCGAAGTTACACGGATAACATGCACCAAGCTATGATTCAAATTAAGATGTGTTGGTCCAGTTATCAATATTACCTCAGCACCCAGATTGGCTGAAGCGTTCGCAATTTCGAATCCCATTTTTCCACTGGAGTGATTTCCTATAAAACGAACGGGATCTATAGCTTCGTATGTTGGTCCGGCAGTAATTAATATTTTCTTTCCGTGAAGCGGTAACTTGCCAAGAACATCATTTTCAATAAACGAAAGAATGTCTTCTGGCTCGGCCATTCTGCCTTCACCAAATAAACCACTGGCCAATTCGCCACTGGTAGCAGGAATAATAATATTCCCAAAACTCTCCAATTTCTTAAAAGATTGTTTTGTAGTAGGGTGCTTGTACATGTCCAAATCCATTGCTGGCGCAAAATAGACTGGGCATTTAGCTGATAAGTACGTTGCCAACAGCAAATTATCGCATATACCATTTGCCATTTTTGACAAGGTATTGGCTGTTGCTGGGGCTATAATAAAAAAATCTGCCCAAAGACCTAATTCTACGTGGTTGTTCCAAAGTTCGCTATCCACATCGTCCACAAAGGTTGAGTAAACAGGGTTTTTAGACAAGGTAGATAGTGTTAACGGAGTAACAAAGTCTTTTGCAGATGGTGTAATAACTACTTTTACATGGGCTCCAGCTTTTACAAAAAGCCGAACCAATGTTGCAGCCTTGTAAGCGGCAATTCCAGCACTAATGCCTAACAGGATATTTTTGCCGCTTAATATAGACATGGTGTTTATGCTTGAGTATCGTCTTCGGTGTTTCTGTAATAAATTTTATTGTCTAACCATTCCTGCACTGCTAAAGCATAAGGTTTTGGTAGTCTTTCATAAAATTTAGACACTTCAATTTGCTCTTTATTTTCAAAGATTTCTTCTAAACTATCGTTAAAAGTAGCAAACTCTTCAAGTTTTTCAATTAACTCTTTTTTAATTTCAGAATTAATTTGCTCTGCTCTTCTAGAAATAATAGAAATAGCTTCGTAAATATTTCCCGTAGGCTCTTCAATTTTATTTCTGTCGTAAGTAATTGTATTAACAGGAGCTTTGATTTTTTTTAAATCCATTTTATTCTATTTAGCTTTTAGTACTATATTTTTCTAATTCTTTAACAATATCTTCTATCATCTCGTTGGCTTCTTCCATACGTTCCGAATTGCTGTAATTCTTTTTGTAGTTGTTGTAGTGCACTTTTGCTTTTTCAAGACGTTCTTGTTTCTTGGATTCCACACTATTCATAGCAACTTTATAAGCCGAGTCCAATTTGTAATAAAATGCATCTTCTCGATACACAGACCCTGGAAACTCTAATATAAAGTTATCAAAGGCTTTAATAGAAGCGTTATAATCTGCTGTATAACCTGCAATAGTATTGTATTGCTTTGCAATTTCGAAGGCCTTTTTCTCTAATTTAAAATCCAATTCCTGAACCAATTTATTTGCTTCAGCTAAATATTCTGAGTCTGGAAATAAATTAATAAACACCTGTAATTTTTCTAATGCTTCTTTAGTCTCTGTCTGGTCTTTAGAGAAAACAGGAGATAGCATATACGCACTCTTTCCACTTAAAAAAGCGGCTTCATCTACTTTTTCACTTTCAGGATATGAGGCTACAAAACGCTCAAATTGGTAACTGGCCAAATAGTAGTCATGCATTTCATAAAACGTATTGGAGTACAAAAACATGAGCTTTTCAGCTTGTGGTTTTCCTCTATAATTTGGAACTATTTGAGCAAACAACTTATTTGCTTTGGCATATTTCCCTTTATTGTATAATTCTTCCCCTAACCTAAATTTTTCAGCTATATCCGGCCTTTTCAAAGCTTTTTGATATTGGCTACAAGAACTTAAAACAGTGAAAGTTATAAATAAATAAAAAAGTTTCTTCATAATTTTTAAACAGGATGCAAAATTAAGCTATTATAATGGATTTTAAAAATATTATTTTCAGCTAAAATAAACGGTTGAACACGCTTTATATTAGGTTTAAGTATAATTTAACTATTTTGAAAATTATTTGTAAAGCTTCCAATCTTTGTTTTTAAGGAATTTGTAGCAACAACTAGTGGCAATCTAACGGTATCGTCACACAGGTCTAATTGTTCTAAAACAGCTTTAATTCCAGCGGGATTATTTTCAGAAAAAATTAAAGAAATCACTTCCATAAACTGATAATGAAGCTTATAGGCTTCCTTCGAATTTCCTTCCAATCCTAATCGAATCATTTTCGAGAATTCCTTCGGAAAAGCTTGTCCTATAACCGAGATAACCCCTGCTCCACCTGCTAAAGCTACTGGCAGGGCTAAATCGTCATCACCCGAAATAATCAAGAAATCTTCAGGTTTATCTTTTATTAACTGAAAATACTGGGAAAGGTTTCCTGCTGCTTCTTTAATGGCTACAATATTCTCAAAATCCCTTGCTAATCTAATAACCGTTTCTGGTAACATGTTAGACGCCGTTCTTCCTGGAACATTATATAGAATTATAGGTTTTGGCGAGGCTAACGAAATGGCTTTAAAATGCTGATAGATGCCTTCTTGAGTTGGCTTGCTGTAGGCTGGAGAAACTGATAAAATGGCAGAGATATGTGTAAAATCCGTTGTTTGTAATTCTTCAATTATATCTGCTGTATTATACCCTCCTATTCCCAAAACCAAAGGCACACGATTGTTGTTTGTCTTTACTATGGCAGCAATAATCTCCTTTTTTTCTTCTTTGGTAATTGTAACGCTTTCTCCAGTTGTACCACTTATTACTATATAATTGGTGCCGTTTTCTATATTAAAATTCACAATGTTGCTCAAAGCTTCATGATCGATACTTAAATCGTTTTTAAAAGGCGTAACAATAGCAATTCCTAAACCCGTTAATTTGTTTTTCATGCGTGTAATTTGTTTAATACGTTTAAATATTTCTTTAATTCGGTTTTAAAAAGATCCAACTTATTAAAATCTGTTTTAATAATCAAATCGTTAATCCGTTTGTCCAATTGAAAAATCCCGACTTTTAACGGTGCTTTAGATGCTGCTGTTAAATATTTCAGTTCCAAAACATCTGTCGCATAATAACTAATTAACAAATCGAATTCAGTATCAATAAATGCTTGTAATTCGGCGTTTTTAACTTTTCCGTTCCAGGTAAAATCCTTCGTATTAAAACAGGCATCCCAAGAATAGGCAAGCACATCTTTACTTGATGTAAACGCAACAATCTTCAATTTATTAGGTCGTACATCCAAGGTTTGGGCAATAGCCTTTAGGGCTTCAAGATCGCTTGTTTCATCGGCATTTAAAATAATCCCTAAATGTTCTATTTTAACTGTATTAAAATGTGCTTCTCGATTTTTTAGAATGCTATTCAACCTCTTTTTTATAGATTTTTCTTTTAAACCCTTTAAAATCATTATATCTTTATACTTTGTTACAAAGGTAGTAAAAGTACACACAAAAAATTATTAAAACATACATGTTTCATCATGAATTTTAAACCACTTTTCGCTCTATTTTTTATTGTTTTTATAGTTGGCTGTAAACAGGAAACGCACTATTTAACACGAATTGAAGGAAAACAAATAGCTATAACGGATAGTCTGGCAACTGACGCACATATTGAAGCCTTTGTGAAACCTTATAGAGATCATTTAAACAAAGATTTAGATAGTGTTATTAGCTATGCCACAAATACTTATTCCAAAAGCGATGGTGAATTAAATACGGCTATTGGGAACCTGTTTGCCGATGTAATGTTCGAGGAAGGAAATCCAGTTTTTAAACAACGTACCGGAAAAAACATTGATATGGTTTTAGCCAATCATGGAGGTATACGAGCCATAATTTCCAAAGGCAATATTACTACAAGAACAGCTTTCGAAATCATGCCTTTTGAAAACAGCATAGTGGTTGCCCCCATAAAAGGATCGCAAGTAAACCAAATGATTGCTTATTTGCTTGAGGCCAAAAGAGCGCATCCTATTTCCAAACTAAAAATCGTGGTCGATAAAAACTATCAGTTAGTTGAAGCCACCATAAATAACAAGCCAATAGATACTTCTAAAATTTACTATGTGGCCACAAACGATTATCTATATAATGGTGGAGATGGAATGGATTTCTTCAAACCTAATGATACCTTATATATTTTAAATTATAAAATACGAAATGCCTTTTTGGATTATTTCCGTAAACATGATACCATTAATCCTGTTATTGACGACAGGTTTATAAAATTAGACCATTAAGTTTGGAAAACATCCATGCCTAATCTTTAAACCTCAATAGAGATAATGATATGGTTGTATGTGACAAATAAAAAATACGATGTTTAAACCCATGAAAAGAAGAAATTTTATTCAAAAAACTACAGCAGCAACCGCTTTAGTTACTGTAGGTGGCTTAAGTTTACCTTCATTTATATCGGCTGACAAAAAAACTCAAATTACCATTCTACATACGAACGATGTGCATAGCCATATTGATCCTTTTGGACCTGAAGATGGTAGAAACCCTAACAAAGGAGGGGTTGCTAGACGAGCAAGCTTGATTGAAACTATTAAAAACGAAAATCCGAATACGCTTTTATTGGATGCTGGAGATATTTTTCAAGGCACACCTTACTTTAATTATTATGGAGGTGAATTGGAATTTAAACTCATGAGTAAATTGAAATATGATGCGGCAACCATTGGAAATCACGATTTCGATAATGGCATAGACGGTTTATACGCACAATTACCACATGCGGAATTCGATTTCCTTTCGGCCAATTACGATTTTTCAAATACCATTTTAGATACGCATGTTAAACCATACAAAATCTTTAACAAAGCAGGTATAAAAATTGGCGTTTTTGGATTAGGAATTCAATTGGATGGCTTGGTATTAAAAGATCTTTATAAAGAAACCGTGTATCACGACCCTATCGAAATAGCACAGGATATGAGTCGGATTTTAAAAGAAGAAGAACACTGCGATTTGGTTATTTGCCTCTCTCATATAGGCTATAAATACAGCAATGACCCAGAAAAACCAAGTGATTTAAAACTTGCTACTAGTACAAAAAATATTGATTTAGTTATTGGAGGGCACACACATACGTTTTTACCAAAACCTACGGTTGCTCAAAATATTGAAGGTAAAAATGTGCTTGTAAACCAAGTAGGCTGCTATGGGATTAATTTAGGACGCATCGATTTCTTTTTCGATACCGACAAAAACAAAACAGCTAACGGAACCTCTATTATTGTCTAGGTAGAGAAAATATAGTTCTTGATGGAATTAATTCTGAATTCATTTTATCGGTAACCAATTGTCTTTTACGCAATCTGTTTTCTCCTATAATAAAGTTGAACAAGAGGAAGAGGCCAACCAAGTGCAAAACATGATTTAGCATAACAAAACTCCAATTGTAAATATAGTAATTACTGATATAGTACAACACATCCGAAAATACAAAACACAAGGTTGTAAATAAAAACAAGATTGCTTGTTTGGTATCTGAACTCAAATAAACCACAAATGAAATTAAGCTCAACACCAACAACGAAATACTTTTAGCGGCAAATAAATTAACTTCGGCAGTATCGATAATCTGGGCTTTGACTACTCCAAACAACTCGTATAAAAAATAGGAGTTAATACTAATTACAACCACTAAATAAGCAGCAACCACCTTATCAAATCTAATGCGTTTTATTTTGGACCCTATAAAAATCGTAAGTGCCAAATAACTTAAAAAATGCATAAATCCAGAAAATTTCATGAGGGTATTATTGGTCAGAAAAAGTGAGGAAAAATCACCAATAAACGACAGAATGAAAAAGATGATAAACAAAACGTGAACATACCGGTTTTTAATATAATAAAACATTATAAAAATGGGTATAAACAAAGGTTTTGTAATTTGAATCAATACATCGCTTTCGCTTAAAGAAGCAAAAATATTCAGTAGAATAAGTAGGAACAGAACACCAAGAAATATCCTGTTATAACTATAATTTAGCCATTCTTTCACAATAAAAAACATAAGTAGGTTGAGTCAAATATATGTAATTACATCGACACAAACGTGCCGTTCATCGAAAAGTGTGTTAAATTTAGAAAAACAACTTCTATATGTTTTAAGAAAACTGAAAAGACAGCCAATAAGTTAGGAGTAAAAAATGCAACGCTTAAAGATTTAATTAAACAATCGAAAAGTTTTTACACTCCTCGTTCTTGCATAAAAATAATAGAACCCAAAGGCCATGACAAATAAAAATGTAGAAATAAAATTTAGCATGTTCTTATCGGAAATATAGAAATACGCTATTTGTACGAATTCCGAAAACACGATAAATAAGGTAGCTATAAAACAAAGTAAGGTCTTTTTATTGTCGTTATAAAAGTAGGATATTAAAGAAAACGTCAGCAATAAAAGTATTACTGTGTTATAAATTAATTCTAAATAAATCCAATTAGTATTCTTTATAATGGGATTTACAATACTTAAAAGCATATATACAATGTAGATATTCAATACACCCAACACAAAAAGTTGTAGCTTATAATTTTTAAAAACTTTCTTAAAATTTAAACCTTTAATTATATCAATCAACAAGGATAAATAAGCTAAAATATACAAGAGGTTGCCTACAAAATAATAAACGTGCAATTGTTTACCCGTTTGCAAAAAGTATTCAGTAAAAACTATGAGCTCCGAAATAGAGAAAAACAAAAGAAACCAGGAGAAATACAGAGATCTATCTCTGGTATTCATAAAATATAGCACCGTAATTAAAGGCACAATCAATGCTCTGGAAACAGCGGAAATATAGAATTCCTCCTGAACTTGAAAAAGAGTAAAAGAAACACATAGCAAGATTATAAATGCTAATAAAATGTTCGACTTAGTTAAAACCATACAACTCTGATTTGAAAGCAAATATATACAAAATTAACTATTTGTCGGTAATTATACACATTTAATCGATAAAATGTGATTTTTTAAATTATCTTTTAGAATAAAACAAGCTAAACAAAGCAGTACCATTAGCCACCAAGCACTTATAAGCATTTTAATATTCCTTCTAAAAAATATCCTTTATATAACTATTGGGCCGTGAATTTCTTGATTTCATAGTAGCGTAGAAATAAAACAACAAAAACGCACTTAACTCTAACAATATAGAAACAAGCCGAATAAGGAACATTTGTTCCGAGAAATAAAAATATCCTAGCAATAAAAATTCTGAAAAGGTGACGGCTAGACAAGCACAAAATAAGAGCAGAGCTTTATTGTTTTCGTGAAGTATATAGTTAAAAAAGGACATGCTTAAGATGGCCAAAAGAATAACATTATACGTCTGCTCCACAATCTGAATCATTATTAAATGATTTGTTACGAATAAAATAGGATTGATTATGGTAACCATAACAAAAATAATATAAATATTAAGCAAGGTCAACACAACAAAGTGGATGGGAAATTTTTTTACAATAATCGTCATGTTTACCGTTTTTACTATTTCTAACAATAAGAAAACATAGGAGAACATATATAATCCATTGCAAATAAAATACATGACTTCAACAAAACTTTCCTGATCGAAAAAATTTATAAGATCTGAAATGGAATAAGTAAGCAAAAACAAGCTAAAGAGTAAAGATTTCTTTTTAACTTTTATAAAGTAAAAAATAGTAATTATGGGTGCAATTAGCATTTCAAGAAAGAGACCATCACTAAAGTGAAAAAGCTCAAAAAAAGAAAAGGCTAATACATGGTTTGCCATAATGCCCTAGTTATTTATTAGTTTTCGGAACAAATGTATTTAATAAAATACAATTAATTGATAGACAAATTCACTTTATCCATTTTTTTCAATATAACTTAGGAAACCATATCTATAAAGTCCTGCTCCGTTATTATAGAGACCCCTAATTTTTCTGCTTTTGTTTTTTTACTTGGCCCCATATTATCTCCAGCCACAATATAATTGGTTTTTCCGGATATAGACGAGGACACTTTTCCTCCATTATCTTCTATCAACTTTTTTAGCTCATCTCTGGAAACTGTATGGAATACACCCGAAACCACGAAAATATTTCCTTCTAGTTTATTTGTCTGATTGGCTAGTTTTTCAGCCGAGATTTCCAATTGAACTCCATAATTTCTCAATCTTTCGATGATTACCTTATTGGTTTCGGCATTAAAAAAATCGATAACACTTTCGGCTATTCTCACACCTATTTCATCCACATTAATTAAATCGTCGTGAGTTGCTTGAGCTAAAGCATCAATGCCCTTATAATGCTTGGCAAGCTTTTTTGCAACGGTTTCACCCACATATCTAATGCCTAAAGCATATAAAACACGTTCGAATGAAACTTGTTTAGATTGTTCAATTCCATTAATTAAATTTTCGGCACTTTTTTCGGCCATTCGTTCCAAAGGCAAAACTTGACCTTTAGTCAACTCGTATAAATCTGAATAATTATCTATTAAACCTTCGTTTACCAATAAAGCAACTGTTTCTCCTCCTAAACCTTCTATATCCATAGCTTTTCTGGAAATAAAATGTTGGATCCTACCTATAATCTGCGGTTTACATCCATTGTAATTTGGACAGTAGTGCTGTGCTTCCCCTTCGGTTCTAACCAATTCAGTTTCGCATTCTGGACAATGGGTGATGTATATTGTTGGTTGGGAATATTCTGGTCTTTTACTTAAATCGACGGCAATAATTTTAGGAATAATCTCTCCTCCTTTTTCAACAAAAACCTCATCTCCAATACGAATATCCAGCTTTTCAATTTGATCGGCATTATGTAAAGATGCTCTTTTAACAGTTGTTCCAGCCAATTCTACAGGTTCCAAATTTGCAACTGGAGTAATAGCTCCTGTTCTACCAACTTGATAACTTATACTGTTTAATCTGGTAGAAACCTGTTCTGCCTTAAACTTATAAGCAATGGCCCAACGTGGTGCTTTTGCTGTATACCCAAGTTCTTCTTGTTGTTGCAAATTATTCACCTTTACAACCACACCATCCGTTTCATAGGGTAAATTGTGCCTGTGTTCGTCCCAATAATTTATAAATTCTAAAACCTCATCAATGGAATTTACAAGTTTAGCAGCTTGCGGCACTTTAAAACCCCAAGAGCGGGCCTTTTCTAGGCCTTCAAATTGTGTACTTATATTTAGATTGTTTCCTACAATACTATATAACAAACATTCCAAAGGTCTTTTAGCAACTTCGCTACTATCTTGAAGCTTCAAGCTTCCAGAAGCTGTATTTCTAGGATTTCTATAAGGCTCCTCTCCTATTTCTATACGCTCTTCGTTCATTTTGTTAAAACCGTCAAACGGCAAAACAATTTCGCCACGAATGTCAAATTTCTCTGGATAATCGCCTTTTAATTGTAAGGGTACAGATTTAATGGTCTTGATGTTAGCTGTTACATTATCACCTTGAACGCCATCTCCTCTAGTAACGGCTTTTATTAGACTTCCATTTTCATAAGTCAAGCTAATGGAGGCACCATCGTATTTTAGTTCGCAAGTAAATTGCAGTTGGCCATCCACCAATTTTTCAATTCTGGTTTCCCAATCCAATAAATCTTCTTTGGAATAGGAATTATCCAAAGAATACATGCGCTGTTCATGAACAAGGGTTTCAAAATTTTTGGTAATTTCACCTCCAACCCTCTGACTCGGAGAATTGGCATCAAAAAATTCTGGATGCTGTTGTTCTAAAGCAATAAGTTGATTAAGCTTGACATCAAAATCATAATCGGAAATGATGGGATTATCCAACACATAATAATTATAATTATGTTTATTAAGCTCTTCGCGTAATTGTAAAATCTGTTCTTTAATAGTCATCGATTAAAAATTCTTTATACCTTTTAACATGCGGTTATTTCCAAAAATATCCGGTTTTAACTCTAAATCGGTAAAGCCTTTATCTTGTAGCAATTGTTTGGTTTCGTTTCCAAGATATTGATTAATTTCAAAAAACAAACAGCCTTTTTTGTTCAAATTATCCATGGCAAAATTGGCAATAGCCTCATAAAACTGCAACGGATTATCATCTTCAACAAATAAGGCCAAATGTGGTTCGTAATTTAAAACGTTATTCTTTATTTCCTTTTTCTCCAAGTGTCTCACATAAGGCGGATTGGAAACTATGATATCAAATTCCAAATCTTTAAATTCCAAATTCCAAGTACTAGAGTTTAAAATATCTACTTTAAAAAAATGAATGTCTGCCTTATTTAACTCTGCATTATGTTTCGCTATTTTTAAAGCCTCTTCACTAACATCTATGGCATAAACTTTGGCGTTTGAAATATTTTTAGCCAAAGAAACAGCTATGCAACCCGATCCTGTACCAATATCCAAGATGGTTAAAGGCCTTGAATCTTGAACTTTGAATCTTGAACTTTCAATTACAAATGTGACTAGTTCTTCCGTTTCAGGCCTTGGAATCAACGTATGTTCATTCACTTTAAAAGGCAAACCAAAAAATTCGGTTTCGCTAATAATATATTGAATAGGTTCTTGCACTTTCAATCTGCTCAACGCTTCAAATAAAGGCTGTTCCTCATTTTTTGAAATAGTTAAATCTGGTTCTAGAACCAATGCAATTCTGTTTAGCTTTAAATAATGTGAAATTAAAATATTAAAAAAGCTGCTAACTTCGTTGGCACCAAAAATGCCATCTAATTCTGTGTGAAAAATGTTTTGAATTTCCTTTAATCTCATAATGCTTTTATCATCCAAACATTACAAGAATAATGTCCTGTGTTTCCCATAGGTTTATCTAAAGATTCAAATCCCACTTTATTGTATAATTTTTTAGCATCTTTCATATATGGTAAGGTTTCCAAATAACACTTTTTATAACCAAAAGCTTTTGCACTTTCTAAACATTTTTGCATCATTTCCTCTCCCAAACCTAGACCTCTGGCCTCAGGTAAAAAATACATTTTTTGAAGTTCACATATTTGATCTTCACAACCAACTAATGGCGCAACTCCCGCTCCTCCAAGTATCTTTCCTTCCCGTTCAATTACAAAATAAGCAGACTTTTCGCTCCTATAAGTTTCTGTCATCTTATCCAAAGACACATCTTCATAAGCTGTCCCCACTTTAGGAGCTCCTAATTCGACTAAAACATCACGAATTACCTGTGCCATTTGCTTATTATCTGCTACAGATATTTCTCTAATAACAATATTATTATAGCTCACTTTATTATGTTATTTTTACACTGAAATTTCTCGGGATGAAGATACATGAAAAATACCTAAAACGCTGTATTGAAATTGCTAAAAATGGGCTCGGAATTACTGCTCCAAACCCAATGGTTGGTTGTGTTATTGTGTATGAAAACAACATTATTGGCGAAGGTTTTACGAGTGCTTATGGCGGAAATCATGCTGAAGTAAATGCCATTGAGGCTGTTACAGATAAATCCTTATTAAGCAAAGCCACGCTTTATGTAACCTTAGAGCCTTGCAGCCATTTTGGAAAAACCCCTCCTTGCAGCGATTTAATCATAAAACACAAAATCCCTCAGGTGATTATTGGAGCCACAGACACACATAGCCAAGTAGCTGGAAAAGGTATCGAAAAATTGAAGGCTTCTGGATGTCAAGTTACAGTTGGGGTTTTGGAAAACGAATGCAAAGAGCACCACAAACGCTTTTTCACTTTTCATAACAAAAAACGGCCTTATATTATTTTAAAATGGGCTCAAACCGAAGATGGATTTATTGCTCCAGAAACCAGAAACGAACAAAAACCAGTCTGGATAACCAACGAATATTCTAGGCAATTGGTACATAAATGGCGCACAGAAGAACAAGCTATTTTAGTGGGAACTAAAACGGTACTTGACGACAATCCAAGTTTAACGGTTAGAGATTGGACTGGAAAAAATCCCACTCGTGTGGTTTTGGATAAAACAAACAAGCTTTCAAAAGAATATCAAATTTTTAATAACGAAGCCAAAACCCTGATTATTACAGAAAATGAAATAGATTTTTCAAGTAATCTGGCCAATCAAATCTGCAGTTATTTACATAAAAAAGACATTCAATCTATTATTATCGAAGGAGGAAGACAAACACTTCAAACTTTTATAGATGAAAATCTTTGGGATGAAGTTCGGGTTTTTAAAGGAAAATCCATCTTTAATAAGGGTGTAAAAGCCCCTAAATTTAAAGGAAAACAAATTCAAGAAGTTTCTATTTTAGAAGATATATTACAAATATATTCAAATCAATAATAAAAAAGTTTCGAGATAATTATGATTAAAACCCTCATATTCGATTTTGGTGATGTCTTTATCAACTTAGATAAAGAAGGCGCCATGAATCACGCCCTAGAAATATTTAAACTACAGAGCTTTTCTGAAGAAATGATTGCTTTTAACAGCTTTTACGAACAAGGCCTAATTTCAACAGAAGAGTTTTTGGAATTTTATTTGGAAAACTTCCCCGATTTAACTGAGAACGATGTGCTTCATGCCTGGAATTGCATTATAAAGGATTTTCCAGAACATCGGTTGGAGTTTATTAAAAAATTAGCATCCGAAAAAAAATATCAGCTTATTTTATTGAGCAACACCAATACGCTCCATATAGATTTAATAAAAAATGATGTTCCGTTCTACGAAGATTTTAAAAATTGCTTTGATGTGTTTTATCTGTCACATGAAATCAATCTTAGAAAACCCAATGCCGATATTTACCAATTTGTTTTATCTGAAAATAAATTGTCTCCAGAAAGCTGTTTATTTATAGACGACACAGAAGAAAACACAATTGCAGCAGCTAAATTAGGAATCCATACTTGGAACATTGATCCAAAAACAGAAGATATTATCAACTTATTTACTGTTAAAAAAGACCTCTTTTGATCTACTTATTATTAAGTATTCTAGCCTCAACGCTTATTTTTTTAATCTTCAAACTATTTGATAGATTTAAAATAAACACACTTCAAGCCATTGTATTTAACTATATAACTGCTTGTTTTTGTGGTTTTATAACTTCTAAAAACAGTTTTGATGTTCAGGAAATTATCCATTCTCAATGGTTTGTTGGCGCCTTAGCTTTAGGATTTTTATTTATAAGCATCTTTTATGCTATGGCTATTGCTTCACAACGCAATGGCATATCCGTTGCTTCTGTTGCCACAAAAATGAGTGTTATTATTCCTGTAATATTTGGCATTTACGTCTATCATGAAAGTACGGGGTTTCAAAAACTATTAGGTATTTTATTTGCCTTGATTGCTGTGTATTTTGTGTCGGTTAAAAAAAATGCGCCTTTCAATTTTAAAAGCAATCTAATGCTTCCTTTAATTATATTTTTGGGCTCAGGAATTATAGATACATCTATAAAATACCTAGAATCCACTTATATTAAGGAGGGAGGCATTCCTCTATTTACCGCAACTATTTTCTTCTTTGCAGCATGTATCGGCATTGGGATTCTTATTATAAAAATAATTAAAAAAGAATTCAAATTCAACCCTTTAAGTGTCCTTGGAGGGATTGCTTTAGGGATTGTAAATTATGCATCCATCTATTATATTCTAAAAGCCTTGAATCATGAATCTTTAGAAAGCTCAACTATTTTTACTATTAATAATGTGGCTATCGTTTTATTTACTTCTATGGTTGGCTTATTGATTTTTAAAGAAAAACTATCTTTTAAAAACTGGATTGGGGTTGGGCTAGCAATTATTTCAATCTTATTAGTAACTTTGGCTTAATGGATAAAAAAGACACGTACAAAACCTTAACCAAACCCTCTAATGAAGTTTTATTTAAAGATAAAAACAGCAAGTTTTTTGGCTATGCTTTTCCGGTTTTAAATGAAGATCAAGTAAAAGAACATCTAGAAAATTTAAAAAAACAACATCATTCGGCCAGACATTGGTGCTATGCCTATCAATTGGGTACAGATGAAAACAACCTTCAGTTTCGGGCAAACGATGATGGCGAACCAAATAACAGTGCTGGTATGCCCATTTACGGACAAATACAATCCTTTGAAGTTACAAATGTCCTCATCGTGGTTGTTAGATATTTTGGAGGTGTAAAACTAGGTGTTGGAGGTTTGATTTCAGCCTACAAAACAACTGCACAAATGGCTTTGGAGGCGTCAAAAATAGTATCCAGAACCATAAATAAGCGTTTTGAAATACGTTTTGATTACAAAAACATGAACAAAGTGATGCGCCTCATAAAAGAACAGAATCTTAAAATTGTTAACCAAACTTTAGAATTGGATTGCAAGATTGAAATTTCAGTAAGATTAAAAGACGTTTCAAAAACCGTAGAAAGTTTTCAATCCATTTTTGAGATTGAAATAAAAGAGCTGGACAGTTAGTCTATTAATTTCTCAAAAATATAATCAGGACATTTTATTGGTCTTTTGGTTTTCATGTCAATAAAAGCTAAAACCGTGGTGGCAATTACCAACAATTCCCCCTCTTGATTTGTAATTTCATATTCAAATTCAATTCGAACAGAAGGCTCCTTTTTAAGTTGTGTTTTCACTTTAACAACCTCATCGTAAAGCGCTGATTTCTTATAGTTCAAACTCATGGAAATAACAGGCAACATGATGCCATCATCTTCCATTTCTTTATACGATATTCCCTTCTTGCGCAACCACTCGGTACGCCCCATTTCCAGGTATAATGCATAATTTGCATGATGTACCACTCCCATTTGGTCGGTTTCACCATATCTCACTCTTATTGGTATTTCATCGAAATTCATATAGGACTTTAATTTATTTTTTGTAGTTTAGGCAAAGCTTTAAACATGAGAAAAATTTTATTCATATTCAATAGCAATTGATTTTTTTTTTAAGAAATTTGTTCACATATTTGTCCAGCTATAAAATCAGTCAGAGAATTCAAGTCTCTATAATAATTAATCTATAAATCCTTAAAATTATAATGAGTGTAACTGCGCAATCGGTTTGGAAAAATTGTCTTGAATTCATAAAAGATAACATTCAGCCGCAAGCATATAAAACATGGTTTGAACCAATTATTGCAGTGAAGCTTACTGACAAATCTTTGAGCATACAAGTGCCTAGTAAATTCTTTTATGAATGGCTCGAAGAACATTACGTCAAAATCTTAAAAGTAGCTTTAACAAAAGAATTAGGAGAAACCGCCAAGCTTGTTTACATTATTCGAATGGAAAACACCTATGGTAACAAACAACCATTTACGGAAAAAATCCCTAGTTCTAATCGCTCTGCTGTAAAAGCGCAAGATGTCGATATACCATTAAATAATAAAAGCCCAGAACTACGTAATCCATTCATAATTCCTGGAATTAGAAATGTAAAGATCGAGTCGCAACTTAATCCTAATTACAGTTTCGAGAATTTCCTAGAGGGAGATTCTAACCGTTTGGCAAGAAGTGCTGGATTGGCTGTTGCTTCAAAACCTGGAGGAACCTCTTTTAACCCCTTATTGATTTTTGGAGGAGTTGGTTTAGGGAAAACCCACTTGGCACATGCTATTGGTGTTGATATTAAAGATAAATACCCAGAAAAAACAGTTTTATATATTTCTGCTGAAAAGTTTACGCAACAATATATAGACTCGGTAAAGAAAAACAATAGAAACGATTTTATTCATTTCTATCAAATAATAGACATCCTAATTATTGATGATGTACAGTTCCTTTCGGGAAAAACAGGAACTCAAGATGTCTTTTTCCATATTTTCAATCATTTACATCAAAATGGGAAGCAGGTTATTTTAACAAGTGACAAGGCTCCTGTTGATATGCAAGACATTGAACAACGCTTATTATCTAGGTTTAAATGGGGACTTTCCGCAGAATTGCAAAGTCCAGATTTTGAAACACGCGTATCTATTCTGAAAAACAAGTTATATCGTGATGGTGTAGAAATGCCAGAAGATATTATCGAATATGTGGCGAAAAACATCAAAGTTAATATTCGCGAATTAGAAGGCGCCATTATTTCATTAATTGCCCAGTCGTCTTTTAACAAAAAGGAAATCACGATAGATTTAGCGAAACAAGTGGTTGAAAAATTTGTAAAAAACACAAAGCGCGAAGTATCTATAGATTATATACAAAAAGTAGTATCCGATTATTTCCAAATGGATATCGATACGCTTCAATCTAAAACCAGAAAACGTCATATCGTTCAAGCTAGACAATTAGCCATGTTTTTTGCTAAAAAACTAACCAAAGCATCTTTGGCAAGTATTGGGTCTCAAATTGGAAAAAGAGATCACGCTACTGTGCTTCATGCTTGTAAAACGGTAGACAACCTTTCCACAACAGATAAGCAATTTAGAAAATACGTTGAGGATCTTTCAAAAAAATTAGCTGTTTAATTAAATAATTTCCGGGTTTTACGGAGAATTAACTATGACTAAAATTCTAATGGTTTGTTTGGGTAATATTTGCCGTTCTCCATTAGCCGAAGGCATTTTACAATCAAAACTTCCAAGAGACATGTTTTTTATAGACTCGGCAGGAACAGGAGATTATCATATTGGCAATCCCCCAGATCCTAGATCCATAAAAATAGCCAAGAAGTACGGTTTAGATATTTCGAACCAAAAAGGACGACAGTTTTCCTCATCCGATTTTGATACTTTCGATTACATCTACGTTATGGACAGTTCAAACTATCAAAATGTGATACGTTTAGCTAGAAACGATCAAGATATAGCTAAGGTTAAAATGATCCTTAACGAAATATACAAAAATCAAGATTACGATGTTCCCGATCCATACACAGGAGGTATCCAAGGTTTTGAAAGCACCTATAAAATGTTGGATGAAGCTTGCCAAGAAATAGCAAACAAACTCCTTAAGTAACAGATACTGAGAGATTTTATATTTTTATCTGTTTTTTTCGTACTTTGTAATACTAATTTTTAAAAATTAAACTCAGATGAAAAATAAAGCCAATCTCTTCATTATTTTACTAATTCCTTATTTTCTTTTTGCTCAAGATATCGAATTAAATGTATTCGCATCGGGCCTTAACAACCCATTAGATTTAAAACACGCAGGAGATAATAGATTATTCGCTGTAGAACGCGGAGGTTTAATTAAAATCATTAATCCTGATGGATCCGTAAACGGAACTCCTTTTCTAGATATAGACACCAAAGTTTTAAGTGGTGGTGAACGAGGCTTATTGGGCTTGGCTTTTCATCCACAATACCAAACAAATGGAATTTTCTTTGTAAACTACACGAACAATAGCGGTAACACAGTTATAGCAAAATACACAACAAATCCTCCAAGCTCCAACACAGCGAGTGCGGCTTCAGAAGAAATTTTATTTACGGTCAATCAACCATACAGCAATCATAATGGTGGCGATTTAGCTTTTGGAAACGACGGCTATCTATATATTGGCTTAGGAGATGGTGGCGGTAGTGGAGATCCTCAAAACAGATCTCAAAATCTAACAACCCTTTTGGGGAAAATGCTTCGTATAGACGTAGACAACCCTCAAGGCAGTAATAATTATGGTATTCCTAGCGATAACCCCTTTCCTGATGCTACAAATCCGAATGCTTTACCGGAAATTTGGGCTTCTGGCTTAAGAAATCCATGGCGATTTTCGTTCGATAGTCAAACACACAATCTTTGGATTGCCGATGTAGGACAAGGACAAATTGAAGAAATTAATATGGTTTCAATCAATCAAGCGGGACTCAACTATGGCTGGCGTTGTTATGAAGGCAATCAAACATATGACACCTCTAGCAATTGTCCAGATAGTTCTGAATTAACCTTTCCAATTGGACAATACACCCATTCTTCTAGTGGGAACTTTAAATGCTCGATAACTGGAGGATATGTATATAGAGGAACGCTACAACCAAATTTAAATGGTTGGTATTTTTTCGCCGATTATTGCAGCAACGAAATTGGCCTCCTTAAAAATACAGGTGGAACTTGGAACATGACTTTTACCCAACCCTATTCTGGTAATGGCTGGACAGCGTTTGGTGAAGATGTTAATGGCGAACTTTATGTGGTTGGTATTGATTCTGGATCTATTTTTAAAATTATAGACCCTAATTTAAGTATTGCCGATAACGACTTGTTGAAAGTAAGTATTTATCCCAATCCAGCAGATAATTTATTTACCATTAAAAGTTCGAATCCTCAAATTCTAATAGAAACAATAAACATTTACAACCTTCAAGGAAAATTAATACAATCCATTTCTGGAAACGAAGCTTCTAAAATTCAAGTAAACACTAAAAACATAGCAAAAGGGCTTTATTTAACAGAAATTATTTCCAATACAGGACGTAAAAAAACCCACAAACTTATTATTAAATAAAATTTAATTAATGACAGGCCCACTCGGAAAACTTTATTTAATACCCACTACTTTAGGTGAAACCGCGCCTTTAGAAGTACTCCCTATTTCAGTTAAAAAAATTATCGAACAGGTAGATGTTTATATTGTTGAAAATGAAAAGACTGCCAGACGTTTTATCAAACATATAAAACCAAGTAAAAAACAGTCTAGTTTGCAAATGTTTCATCTAAACAAATTTACAGATGCTTCCGAACTTCCTAGCTTTTTAGAACCTTGTTTACAAGGTAAAAATGTGGGATTATTATCTGAAGCAGGCTGTCCAGCAATAGCAGACCCAGGAGCAGATATTGTAAAATTAGCCCACCAAAAAAACATAAGAGTCGTACCATTGGTTGGGCCTTCGTCCATAATTATGGCTCAAATGAGTTCTGGTATGAATGGCCAAAGTTTTGCTTTTAATGGCTATTTACCTATAGATAAAGATGAAAGGAAGAAAGAACTAAAACGTTTAGAACAACTTTCCTTTAGTCATAACCAATCGCAATCTTTTATAGAAACACCCTATAGAAACAACAAATTACTTGAAGATATCTGCAGTACCTTAAACGACTTAACTATGGTTTGTGTGGCCTGCGACATTACGTTGCCTACTGAGTTTATAAAAACCCAAAGCGTAAACGACTGGAAAAAAAACAGCGTAGATCTACATAAAAGACCTACGCTATTTATTATCCATAAAGACTAATGCCTAAGCCGAGTGTTTTACCTTGGCTTTTTTATTTGGCTCAATCTTCGATGTATCATAACCCGAGAATTTTTTAATGTAATAAGCTACTGAAGTCCCGTATGCATCGGAAAAACCGTCGGCACCAAAACTTCTTAAGTATTTTTTTACATTTCCAGGTCCGGCTAAATGCGCTGCTGCTAGAATTCCAGACTCTGTAATTTTTGTTCCGTTAATTACTTTCCCAGAAAAACGTTTAATGTCTTTCCTTAAAACCCATTTATTACGTTCCGCATTAGCTATAAATGCCTTTTCTTGTAATTCCGGATTACTTAAAAAGTGAACTGGATTGTGGATTCCTATCAACTTTAAAGTTTCCTTTCCAAACTGATACTTTCCTAAATACCCTAAAGTATTCACCGTAAAATAATCTCCTCCAGATTCCTTAAAGCCTAAAGCTTCTTTGAATCCTACAAAAGATTTTCCTAAAGTTGGTGAATAAGGTACTTGGGTTTCGTGCATTGGGAATAAGTTGTCTTGAGAAACTTCTCCGCGATCTTCATCGTTAAATGCATATCGTGGCGAGGTGTAATTTTTCTCTTTTACCGATTCATTCATATAAATCGATCCAACAACTAAGAAACATATTGTAAGTGATAAGACTAAGTAACTTCCAATATTTTTTATCATATCTTTAAATTTCTTCAGTAATTATCTATGTGGTAATCACTTGAAAATTTCAGTGTGCAAAGATAGAACTTTTTTTTAATATCTGAAACTTAATCGATTAAGTGTTTCTAAAAATAGATTCCGTGAAACTTAATGCCATTTTTATCGGTGAACTCCATAGCTGGAAATGGCACTTTTATCACATTAAAAACATCAAAAAGTGTCTTTAATACGTGCGAATTTGTTTTAATTCTGGTTAGGTCCACATCCAAACTCAAGTAATATTGTCGGTAAGGATCTGGATAGGTTACTGGCTCATCTCCTGATGAATTTGTACCAGAAACCATACCTTCTGCCCCATAACCAAAAGCTACATTTAACCATTTGGGAATTTTACTGTCTTTAAAAAAACTATGTAAATTAAAACTTAACCAATAGGTTTGACCGTTATAATCCTTTAAAAACTCTTCTGAAAGCCCACTTCCTAATTTATCTGGATTCTGTGACGCATATTTCGTTCTATGAAAAGAATACTTCAAAGCTATTCGTTGTTCATTCCAAAGCAATTCCTGTCCAACATACAAACCGGTTCCTGAAACATTAGCTGCCATATCTCCCCAAGAAAATCCCCATTCTTCTGAAAAACCATCAAATATTTCTACAGCAGTTAAAAATCCCAATCCTAAACTTGCACCATAAATTAACTGCGATTTTTGGCTGGCTCCACTCCAATTTAAAGTGTTTGCTCCCAACCTACTTAACTGATATGCAGAAAACACATGTCCGACCTTGTCCATTTGAAACCATTCGTTATTATCGTCGAAAGTGTGAAATTTGGATTTTGGATAATTGGCATACCATAACTGATTTAATCCAACCAAAGTTAAGCTGGCAATAGAAACCTCTGAAATTACTACAGCATTCCGTCTAGATATATTTAAAGTATCGCTGGGTTCTAAAAAATTATTTAAACCACTTTGAGAAAAAGAAGCCAAGGTGATTAAACACGCTATTATGGTATGTTTAATCTGCATTTGAATTTATTTGTTGATGCCTTGAGCTGATAAATAACTTTGATATTCTCTAGCATTTGCATTGTGCTGACTTAAGGTTTTGGCGAATTTATGATAGCCTAATCTTTTAGCATCCGCAGCAAAATAAAGGTATGTATGTGTTTCAGGATTTAAAACAGCATCTATTGCGGTAATATCTGGCATAGCAATAAGTCCTGGAGGCAAACCAGCATATTTATAGGTATTATAAGGCGAATCTATATCTTTATGGATATTTAAAACCCTTTTAATAATGGTGTTTTTATATTCTGGTAATTGGTATGCTGCAAACTTTAAGGTTGGATCCGCTTGCAAAGGCATGCCAATGCGTATTCTATTTAAATATACACCTGCAATTCTTGGTTGCTCCTCGGCTTGTTTAGACTCTTCATGCACAATGGAAGCCAAGGTCATCACTTCCTTTTCGGACAAACCAAGAGCCTTCGCTTTTTCCTTTCTACTGTCATTCCAAAAGCGTTTATATTCTTTTAACATTCTATCTCTAAACTCGCTAGCCGACGTATTCCAG
>Ga0209075_1001176_pt1 | contig 25022 bp, 17 predicted proteins | sample Stecom2011_FD_187523 | JGI IMG/M metagenome (GOLD analysis project Ga0209075, IMG submission 187523) | Agricultural soil microbial communities from Utah to study Nitrogen management - Steer compost 2011 (SPAdes) (version 2) | ecosystem: Environmental > Terrestrial > Soil > Agricultural land...
ATTGAGGTTAGGGTAGGAGAAACCGTTGTTGAACGATTTTTTTACAAAGAGAAGAAAGGTGAATTCTATATTTTAGAAGTTGTAAAGCTACAAATAACATCTCTTTCACAGATGCCTGAGAATAGACTACCAAAATTAATACAGGTAAAAGTTGAAGATCAGGAAAACAACCTTAAAAAATTGACTATTCATCATGTATCAGGAGTAGTTCAAGAATTAATCATGCGAAAATAAATTAGACAATGAAAAAATTAATATTCTATATCGGTTTAATTATTGCGTTTTTATCAATAAGTACTCCAGCTTTTTCGATAGGTGGAGGTTGCTCTGGTCCCGAAATGAGTCCTTGTGACGCAGATCCAATTTGTAATACTTCAGATTTTAACTTCCCTAATAATGCAAGTGGGTGCCCTCCAAGTGGAGTTAACATTGGATGTTTATCTGTAGTACATGGTGCTACTTGGCTTTATTTTAAAGTTAGTGAATCAGGTACACTTCAATTCCAGCTATCACAAGCAAATGCTTCTGGTTCAGGTTTAGATGTCGACTTTAGTTTATATGGCCCTTTTACAGATTTGAATAGTGGATGTAATAGTATATTAAATGGGCAAGCACCAATTCAATGTAGTTATCATGGTTCTGCTACAGAAACCATAGGTGTTGGTCTACCAGGGGGAACTAACGCTACTCCCGGAGGAGCAACAACACCTCCTTCTGCCGTTATAGATGAGTATTATATTATTTTAGTAAGTAATTACAGTGAAAAAGACGGATTTGTTTCATTAGACCAAACAGGTGGTACTGGACTGATAGATTGCACTATTATTACACCATGTGATATTGATATTACTGCAGCTCCAGGAACATGTGACCCTACAACAAATAACTATACGCTTTCGGGTGAAGTTACATTCTCGGACGAACCAGCAACAGGAACTTTAATTATCGAAGATTGTAATGGGAACTCAACAATACTTACCGCACCCTTTACAAGTCCAGCAAGCTATACGATTTCAGGTATAGACTCTGATGGTGCAACTTGTAATGTGACAGCTCATTTTTCAGATGACCCAGCGTGTACTGTTACTTCTACTGATTATCAAAGTCCTCCATCTTGTGATTGTGTTCAACCCAATGTTGTTGTGGATGTTCTGACAATTTGTGACGGTGCATCAGTAGATTTAAATAATGCAATAAATCCGGCATCTGACCCTGTAACTACATCTTTTTACAATGCGTATACAGATGCAGATAATGCGACAAATCCGATTGGAAATACGGTGTCTACAGCAGGAACATATTGGTTAAGAGCGGAAGACCCAACAGACCCATCGTGTTACACTCTTATCAGCGTAGTAGTTGATGTAACAACAATAACTTATACCCCTACAATAACTGATGCAACCTGTATGGATGCAAACGGTATAATTGAAATAGTAGCGGCAGGAGGAGTAGCTCCTTATACCTATACAATTAATAATGGCGTTACACCATCAGAATCAAACACTACAGGTGTATTTAACAACCAGATTCAAGGTTCATATAATGTTACGATCGAAGATCAATCTGGCTGTATTTTAAACGAAATAATTCTTGTAAACAATATTGGAGCACCATTTTTCGGCCCAGTTATACTTACATCTCCATCTTGTTTTGGCTTATGTGATGGTGAAGTAGAAGTAAATGTAACGGATGGAGTTCTACCTTATACCTATGTAGTTACGAATATGGACGGTGATGTTGTCGGAAATCAGCAAGATGGTGGTACAACTGTTATGACTGGACTTTGTGAAGGTAGGTACATAATTGATGTAACTGACGATACAGGTTGTAGAGCACTAAAAGATACAATTATACCAGGAGTACCTGCAGTAAATTCTGATTTCACTTTTGCTGATTTTTGTGTAGAAGCTGCTAATGGACCAGCAAATATTGCTACACCAGGAGGTACGTTTTCTTTTGATCCTTTAGTTAATGATGGAGCAACAATTGATCCGTCAAGTGGAGTAATTAGTAATCCAGTAATAGGAGGAACTTACTTTGTTAAGTATACTACTCCAGGAGCGTGTCCTGAAACCTCAATTCAAGAGGTTAATGTAATTGGTGTTAGTCTTACAACAACAATATCACATCCTAATTGTGGAAACAGTGACGGTTTTATAGGTATTGTTTTTGATGAGGGAACAGCACCTTTTGATTATACTTTTGGCGTTGGAACAAATGTTCAGGCAGGAAATACGACACAAAACACTCAAAATATTGTGAATTTACCTGCTAATACTTATTCCTTAAGTATTGAAGACGCTAATGGTTGCGTGTTGGATACGGTAATTTCGCTGATTGATGTACCTGGACCATATATAGCATCATTTTCAGACACAACAATTTGTTTAGGAGATAGTATAACACTTTCAGTAGACAATCCTGAAAATGCAGTTATTACTTGGAATAACGGACTGAATAATGGTGACATAATTACACCAACAGTGGCGGACACAATAATATATACTGTAACCGCGAGGAATGATGCAGGTTGTACTTCAACGGATCAAACAACTGTTATTGTTCGTCCGTTACCTGAACCATTATTTACAGCAAACACTGTGATAGGTTGTGCTCCAATGCTAATTGAGTTTACAGACACTACAGGCATGCCAGTAGTAAACTGTTTTTGGGATTTTGGTGATGGAACTACCAGTAATAATTGTGATACTGTAAGCCACACTTATCAAAATACAGGGACGTATGATGTAACACTTACCATTGAAGATACAGTAGGTTGTGTTGGGATATTAACCAAAACCGATTACGTTGAGGTTGTAGTAGCTCCAGTAGCTGATTTTACAGCAAGCCCATCAATAACAGATATGGATGATACAAATGTAGAATTTACAAATCAGTCTACTAATGCTACAGATTATGAATGGGAATTTGGAGACCAATCATCAAATAATAATAGTGTAAATCCTAGTCATGAATTTCCTAATGGTGCACCAGGTCAATATGTAGTTACTTTAATAGCGACTAATGATATTGGTTGTTCGAGTTCTCATCAAGAAATCATAACTATTGTAGCACCAGATATTTCCTTTGATATTCCAAACGTCTTTACACCAAATGGTGATAACGAAAATGATTTCTTTAAACTAATTAAACATAAAGGAATTTCTGATTTAGACGTAACAATATTAAACCGTTGGGGAAATTTAGTATTTGACAGTGATGATGTAGATTTTAAATGGAATGGTCAAGTACATAACACTGGAAACGAATGTGTTGATGGGGTGTATTTCTATAAAATAACTGTCAACGGAATAAATGGTGAAACCCAAGAAAAAAGTGGGTTTGTACATCTGGTGAGAGGAAAATAAGAAGGCATTAATCTGTACTAAAACCTCTTTGAATAATACAATATTCTATAATAAATGCTTGTAAAAAGGCTGTTTATTATAGAATATTGTATTTTAGGGCTATATATACAATATCATTGGTTAACACTAATTCAAAAAACGAGACAGTTAAAGACTGTTGTTTTTGACAAAACGCTACGAATCTATGAAAGCTATCTTAGCTACAGAAAAGAAAGATTGGACATATATTATATTAGCTCCTGTTTTCGGTTTTATTATTTTAGGTATATATCTTTTACTTCTTCATGTTTTCAAAATACCACTTTCAGGAAGTTCCCTAGGGTATATTATTTTCTTTGTAACTTACTCAGTTGTTTTTGATATAAACCATTACTTTTCCACCTATTACAGAGTTTTTTTAGATAAGAGCTATTATAAGGAGAACAAAAAATGGGTTATTCCAGGTTTGCTTTTTATTGCAATTGTTCCATTATTAGCATTTTGGTGGATTAGCGCTGAAAGTGTTAATACCAAAGGCTATTATTTCTTTGTTTTTTTTAGAAAGTTTGTTTTAACACTTGGGTTTTATCATTTAGTACAGCAAAATTGGGGTTTTATGGCAATGTATAAAAGCCAAGCTAAAGAAAGAAAAACAAAAATAAACTGGGATAGACTGACCTTATTGAGTGGAAGCTTTATTCCTCTAATAATGGTCAATTTTATAAGTCCAATTTGGTTTGTAGGTTCTGAAGAATATGTTTTTACACCTACTCCTAGTAGAGAAACGTCTGTTATTGAGTGGTGGCGAGAAATAGCTTTGTTAAACTTTGTGTTTGTACTCATTTTTGGTGCAATAGCTGCTTTTTTTAAGCGTTTTCAATACAGGCTCCCCGCAAGAAACATGGCGTTGTTCTGCCTCTTTGTAGGACTTTTAATTGTTTCTATATTAAAATGGGGTGGAACAATTGTATTGTCTGTAATGACAGGAATAGCTGTTAGTATATTTATTGTTTCATTGATACAGTCTATTCGCTTTCAAATGAAAGAGAAGTCAATTAATTGGAAAAAGTGGGCCGTACTCATTTCTAATTTGATTTTATATTTTGGAATTATTTTATTTCCGATTAGTGGTGATAAATTAATTATCGTTGCTGCTATAACACTTCCTCATAATATTCAATATTTAGCTTTTGTACCAAGCTTTAGTATAAGACAATTTAGTCGAACTAAAAAAGACCATGGGTTAGCTAAAAAGTTGAGTAAAAAGCTTCTGCTACTTTTCTTTATAGGCATGGCGTTTTCTTTAGTTTTTGAATTTGGTAGAACTGGATTAAGCCACCTCTTACCTCCTTCAATGAATGTGCAGAAAATTATTATTGGAGTTGTCTTTTTAGCACTCGTTTTACATCATTATTATTTGGATGCTGTAATTTGGAAGTTTAGTAAAAATAAAGAACTAGAAAAAACCAGAGATAGTTAAGGTTGAAATTACTGATGTTTTAAGGCTAGATAACATAGAATATGAGCATAAAACATAGGTGTTCTTTAAATTTAGATTTAATACCTATGTTTGTTAGTGTTATATTAGGAGGTATTTCTTCCACAACAATGAATCACTGAATATATAAAATCAAAAAAAGAATGATATTTGCATTGAACGCTAAAAAGGGAACTTTGATTAAAACCTATATGTTTCCATTATTATCAGGGGTTATTTATGGTTATGCATGGAATTTAGACAGTTTATTCTTTCTTCAATTAATCAGTTTAGTCCCTTTATTAATTGCTTTTGATACACTTCGCTCAGCAGAAGGAAAATTTATCAAAAAAATAGGGAAATTAATTCTAATATCTGCTCTTTTTAGAGCTCCAATTGTCTGTATAGATTTAATTTGGATGTTCGATATCTCTATGGTGGCCTTATCTGTTTTAATTCTAACAGAAGTTATTCTCTTTACTGCAGTATTTAGTGTTGTTTTAATCAATAGAATACCTTTCTACGCTATATTGTGTGTTTATATACTGTATGAGTTATTGATGCAGAACGTAACCATTTTGGTGCCTTTTTATCAATTGGGATATTCATGGGGAAATCATATCAATCTTGTACAGTACTATTCCATTTTAGGAGTCGAAGGGGGAACCTTGATTCTTTTACTTGTTAACTTTTCATTTTTTAAATGGTATAAGTCTAAAAAACTTCAAGCTTTTCAACTAGTCTCTTTCTCTTTGTTTATTGGACTAACTGTTTTTAGTCTTTCTAAATTCTATTTTTCAGCCGTTCCAAAAATGGACGAATCCACTAGCATTTCTATTATTCATGCTGAGTTTGATTCTAAAAAAGAGGTTTACATAAAAAACCCAAGAAAGTTAACAGATAGTGTTGCTGAGGTTGCAAGTCACAATTCTCTTGTGGTCTTGCCTGAAGTGTTCTACAATAGTTTTGGGTGGTCAGAGAACCTATCTTCAAATAGAAATGTTAAACATATTGACTCTATTAGAGCTGTTAACCAACAAACTTTTTTAGTAGGTGCTTATCTTTTAACCACAACAAAAAATCCTACACCTCAATCAAGATATTTAGAAAATTATGGTGTTTACTATAACAGTAATAATACCTCTATTTTATTAGGAGATATTCCACGGGTAAAGTCTAAAAAGTTGTTTATTCCTTTTTATGAGTACATTCCGGACAATCCTATTGCACAATGGATTAATCAATATATAGCTAATATAGGTGATGAAAGGAAAGTAACTATATTAAACAGAGACGATCGCTTTTCTTATAATGGAAAGCGTTTTAATTCAATGTTGTGTTATGAGAGTTTATATCCTATGATTGTTGCTCAGAAAGCTAAAGATAATCAGTTTTTAGTAGTGCAAACTAACGAGGACTGGCACAATAGTGATTTATTATCGGATCAGTACTTTAAAATTAACAAAGTAAATACTATCCAAATCGGAATTCCAGTATATAGAGTTTCTAATTATGGTTATTCTGCTATTATAAATTCTAATGGTACAACGGAAGTAATCTCTGATACAGGTAAGTCTTTTTCTTTATTAGAAGGTAATCTACCTTTAAAAGGGCAGTCCTCTTTTTACTGTAATATAGTTGGGTATAGCTATTGGTTGAGTGGTATTTTGTTAGTTTATTTTATGTTAATTGGGGTCAATTCATTTTTTAAGCAACCAAAGAAAAAGTAGTGAGCGTTGAATTAGATATTTACTTTTCATCTTTTTAGGGATGTATCTACTGCTAATAATACAATCCTAGACTTTGTTCACTTACTACGAAATACTACGGCTTACTTCCGTTTTTTAAAGTGTTTTCAGCCATAGAACTAAGTGTTATCTTGAAAAAATAGTATTTTGCCAAAAAAAGAAGGAAAGAGATGTTTTTTAAGTCATTATTCGGTAAAAAGCAGAAGCCTGAACAAAATATTCCAACAGAAATGAAGTATTTAATTGTAGGATTAGGAAATCCGGGTGCAAAGTATGAAAATACACGTCACAACATAGGTTTTAAGGTAGTCGAAGCTTTCGCAGAGGAGCGCAATGCACCTTTCGAGACGATTAAACTTGGAGATGTTGCCAAAGCTAAATGGAAAGGGAGAACAGTTATTCTTCTGAAGCCTTCTACTTTTATGAACTTAAGTGGAAAGGCAGTAAATTATTATCTTCAAAAGGAAAAGATAGACCCTGCAAATTTATTGGTAATTACTGATGATTTAGCACTTCCTTTTGGAAAGTTAAGAATGAAGGGAAAAGGAAGTGATGGTGGACATAATGGTTTAAAAGACATTCAGGCTGTTTTAAATACTACTAATTATGCCCGCTTGAGGTTTGGAGTTGGAAGTGAATTTAACAAAGGCAAACAGGTAGACTATGTACTTGGTGAATGGGGTACTGAAGAAAACAAAGCCTTAGATGAACGTATAAAAACAGCTACAGAATTCATAAAAGGCTTTACTACGATAGGATTAAATCAAACTATGTCAAATTGGAATAATAAGTAGTCAATTACGAATTGAAGAATTACACATTAAAAATTTAATTCTAAGTGGTGATATAAAGATTTCTTGTCATCCCACAATTTATACCTACATTATTGTCATTTCGATCATCGTTAAAATCTTTGATTTTTAAGATGGAGAAATCTTATAATAAGCTTCTGGTATAATAGGGGGTAACCATAATATATTGTAAAATAATATCATATATAAGTTCTTTTATCCCCTAGGCATGTAATGTAGATCCATTTGTTTCTGTCACTGGAATCACCTTTAAAACTCTCTAAAGGTGATTTTAAATGCTGTGCTCCATTCCTTATCTTTAACCAGTTTTATTTCCCCTTCAAAATTATCTATAATCGTTTCAATGAGGTCCATTCCAAAATTTGAAATGTAGCTTTCTTTGTCTATTCCAATTCCATTGTCCTTATAATTTAATTCATATAACTTGTTGCCTATAGTATGTAAGGAAATATAAATTTTAGGGTCATCTATTTCATTATTAAAAGCATGTTTAAATGAGTTGGTTATCAACTCATTTAGGGCGATACCTAAACTTATAAGGGTTTCAATCTTAAATGGAATCTCTTCTGAGTCAATCAGTATTTTTATTCGACTGTCTCCTGTTTTGTGTAGAGAAAGTACAAGCTTTTCTAAATATGTTTTTGAGTTTATGTCTTTAAACTTCTCCTGACGGTAGATCACATCATGTACTATTGCCATAGCATTGATTCTATTGACAGCTTCTTGAAAATTTAAACGCAGTTTTTCATCTTCGAAATTGTAGGATTGTAATCTCAGCATGCTTGAAACAATTTGAAAGTTGTTTTTCACCCTATGGTGAACTTCTTGAAGCAGAAGCTTTCGTTCTTCGCTTTGTTTAGTGATATAAATATTTTTATCTCGTAAGTTCCTTAAGCGGAAGTAAATAATAAATATTGCTGTTATTAAAAGTAAGAATAAAACACTAACACTAATGTAGAATATATTTTCACGTTGATTTTCTTTTTCTATTATTAGAGCTTGTTCTATTTCTTTTTTACGTGTGATGTATTTGTCCTGTTCTAACTTTAAGCGAATAGTTTCCTGTTGAGAAATCTGTTGAAGATTGTTCTTTTGACTTTCTAAAGTTTGTTGAATGAGTAAACTTTGATAGGTAAAAGCCTTCTCCCAATTCTTCTGCTTTTCATTTATTTTAATAAGTAACTGCAGTGAATTTGTTTGTAGTTCTTCGCTGTTAAGCTTTTTTCCTATTTCTAAAGTTTGAAGTGATAGCTCGATAGCCTTATTGGGTTCTCCTAACTCAAGATAGTAGTTACTCAAATTTATTTTTACAAAAGCTTTACAAATTAAACAGTTTGAGTTTTCAAGTATTTTGTTTGCTCTATCATAAAACTCTTTTGCCTTGTTATATTCTTCAAAATCAAAATATATTGATCCAATGTTATTTAAAGTACGTGCCATTCCAATACTGTCTCCATTTGATTGTGTATGAGAAAGTGCTTCTTCGTATAATGAAAGAGAATGGTTTAAATCGCCTTGTTCTTTTTTGAGGCCTGCTATAGAAATAATAACTTGACTTAATAAGTCCGGCTCATTAATCATCTGGACAATTTTAAGTGCTTTGTTTAGGTTTTCTTGGGTTCTATGAAGATCACCTTGTTTCCAATAGGTTTTAGCAATATTCATATAAGCAGACGCCATCCCAACAGAGTCTTTTGTTTTACTTGACAATGAAGCTGCTTTAATAAATCCTTTTAATGCCTCAACTCTATTACCAGCATTGAGATAAATTGAAGCAATCTTATTTGTACATGTTGCTTCAGTTTTTTTATCACCTAAAATATTGTAGAGTTTTTGGGCATGAGAAAAGTAGATAATAGCCTCAGAAATATTTTTCTCTCTAAGAAAGTTATCCGCGATGAATGTGTAAACTTCAGCACCTTTTTTAACTGTTTTTCTATTAATATCTGCTGAGGTATCGATTTTACTGCATAAATCAATTACCTCTGTTATATAATAATTCAGGCTATCTCTCCGCTCAATAGAATCGTAGAAATAAAGTTTATTTAGCATTCTTTCATAGGTATCTTCTTCTGAATTTGATGCTGATGAATTAATATTTAATAAAATAGGAGATTGCGCAAATGTCTTTTCAGAAAATTGAAATAATAGAAAAACCAACAAAAGTTTAATTACGGTTTGTTTCATAAAGTTGAGCTGCACATAATAATCCTAAGCAATTTAGATGAATAATTTTGCTTTACAAAACTTATTAGGACTTAACGTGATTTAGTTCGTGATTTTAAGGGGCAGACTTACTTTAACTTCCCAGTTTGCTCTTATCGTAGAGGTGGCAGTAAACCAAATTATTTCTTCTGCTTCAGAGTCTTCAAATATGGAGCCTGTTGTCCACCTTCCGTTCCTATCTTCGTCTATTAAATAGTGGAAAGTATACTCACCTGGTTGGAGAAACTTAAGCTGGTGATTAATTTTCTCAACGCCATCAAATACAATCTTGATTTTTTCTTTACTGGTTTTGTGGGTAACATATAATATTCCATAAGCAGGGAGGGTATCAAATTCAATCATCATCATTCCCGTTTCTCTTTCCTTTTGAAGTGTAAAGTCTAGATTTAAACTATCTGCTAGTGAATAATTAAGCCCTTCTATTGCTGAGGGAAGCACCTCTAAGAATAGTTTTTCTTGATTTTCTCTTTCAAAATAAATTCCACGTTCTAGTGGCGATGATGAAATGAGTGTATAAGGAAGAGATTGTTTAACAGAGTCTCCAACGGCTATTCCTAACAGTTTAACATTTGACTCCTCAAAGGTTTTAAAAGGCTCGTTTGCGAACAACTTTAAAGTATCATTTGCTCGAAGTTGTTTGTTTACAAGGTTTGTCTTTATTTCTAATGTAGGTTTATCTTTAAAAAAGTACTTTTTAGAAATACTATCCTTTAATGTTGGGGTATGTAGTAAACCAGCAAAAGTTCCTGAATTCTTAGTGGTTTCATAAAATGCAGTTAAAGAATCACCTTGATTATTCCAGATTATTTTATTTGGTTGCGGTGATAAAAACTCAAAACGCTCTCCCTCTTTCAATGGACGGTTGAAACCTAAGCACCATTTCGCTGTTGGAAGTGCCTCATTACTCACTATTTCAAGCTTATTGCTTTTCGGTGGCATGAGTCTAATCAAGGGACCAACTTCAACTTCTGTCGCTAAAACAGGAGGTTTTCTTAGAATTGCTCTTTTTTCTGTTGCATCTAAACGGTTGTTTCTATTTTCATCATTAAATGCATAGATATAGAAAGTAGCATTTTTAACATTCTGAAATACAGCTACTCCTTCCTTATTTGTTGAGGCATAGTAACGTGGTTTAACATTACTTGTGTCGTTAATTAAGGGCGATGTATAAAGACCTACTGTTGCATTTGAAACAGGCTTTCCTGTATATGCATCATTTACCTGAACAGCCGTTTGTAAAGAGTCTAAAAAGCTCCCTGTCGAAAATACATAAGAAATAATTGAGTCGTTGGATTCAGTTATGTCTCTCACTGCACGATTCAAGTTAATGGTATAGGTTGTATTTGGCTCCCAACTTCCTTCTTTCACTTTTAAAACGAGCGATTTCTTTTTAATAATATAATCTAACTTAACATCCTCAGGAGTAACCCGAATGTTTTCTGCTGGTTTGTTCAAAGCAATGTATTCATCAAAAGGAATAATGATTTCAGTTGGAAAAATGTTTAAACTTCCCATTGGCGGTTGAACTTTATCTACATATATTCTTGGAGAAACAAGGTCTCTTTCACCCCCGGTAATAACTCCTACTTGACCACAAGAAGCCAATAATAAAATAGAGATAGATAGGATTACAAAATGGATACGAGCCATGTACAAATTTTATTTAAGTACTTAAAGTCAACTTTATCGAATGCATTTAATTCATCATGATCAACATCAAAAACTCCAATTACCTCATTGTTTTTAATTAGTGGTACAACTATTTCGGACTTTGATAGACTACTGCAAGCAATATGTCCTGGAAATTCGTCAACATTTTCCACTAAAATTGTTTCTGCTTTCTCCCAAGCTGTTCCACAAACTCCTCTTCCTTTTTTTATTCGGGTACAAGCAATAGGTCCTTGAAATGGTCCTAATACCAGTTCATCATCCTCAACCAGATAAAAACCAACCCAGTAATAATCAAATGTTTGTTTTATTGCTGCAGCAACGTTTGCAAGGTTTGCCACTTGATTAGGTTCTCCTTCACATAATGCCTTCAATTGAGGAATAAGTGCAATGTATTTTTCCTCTTTTGTTCCAATACTTATGTTGAGATCCTCTGCCATTTTATCTATTTCTAGGAGTTTTCTTTCTACCCTTATGCATTTGTGCCATTCTCATTTGATTACGAGAAGCAACCATTCCCATTTGTTTATTCATGGTGGTTAGTTGCTCTTTTAGCATATTATTAGTGTCTAATTTCTTTGCTTCAGCGAGCAACATTTTGGCTTCGTTTTTACGTCCGGTTTGCATACAAATCCCTGCTAATTGCATATTCGCAACCGCTTGATCTTGTTTGGTTCTTAAGCCCATACTCAGACCTTTTCTAATCAACTGTTCACATTGTGCAAAACCAATTTCTTGTTGTAAACCCAACATTCCTTTTAAGTATAAAACATACGCGTGTTGTTTTTTAGGTAAGAATTGAGGAGACTTAATTCTACTCAAAGCTTTCCATGCTTTATCTTGGTTTCCTAAGCGCATTTGGTACAGTGCAATAATTACATTTTCATTACGCCAGAAGCTTAACCAAATGATAGCCAATGGGAAAATCATTGTAATTCCCCAACCCCAAGAACCTGAGTAAAATAAGTAAACATTAAACGCTAATGCCGATAAGGCAACAATTACTCTAATAATAAATCCAATCATAATTTCAGTTAATCAATAGTTGCAATACACTTTAATTCAATAGCAATAGGCGTTGGTAAAGAAGAAACCTCTACTGTTGTTCTACACGGTTGATTATCCTTAAAATACTCCGCATAAATTTTATTGTAAGCATGAAAATCTCTCTTCATATTCACCAAAAAAACTTGAACATCAATTAATTGATCCCAACTAGACCCAGAAGCCTCTAAAATGGCACGAACATTATCAAATACTTGACGGCATTGTGCCTCAAAATCAAATTTAATAAAGTTTCCGTTTTTATCTAATTCTAATCCCGGAACCTGAGAATCTGAAGCGTCTGATCCTGCGGTTCTTGGGCCCACTCCAGATAAAAAAAGTAAATTTCCAGCTCTTCTCGCATGAGGATACAATCCTACAGGTTTTGGAGCCTTATTCGTACTAAATTTCTCTTGATTTGCCATATCCATTATATTTAATTGCACAAATATAAGGAATTGTAGTAGCTTGAATGAAATTTATTGAAATGATAAATGATTTTTTGGCTTTGTATTATGTTTTCTATCCCAAATCCTATTCTAAACACACAAAAAGTGAGTTTTTTCGTCTCCTTGTTTAGAACAAAACAGCAAGAGAACTGAGCATAGAGCAAGATTGAAGACGAGTACCTTTCGGAACAAGCCTCTTCAACAGAGAGAGTCTAAGTTAATGTCTTACTTTTATGACTTTATTCATCACTTGTATTCAAACGCATTTTAAGTAACCCTGGTTCAAAGCCAAATTTTTCATACGCCTTTATTGCACTTTTATTTCCAGCATAAACTTCCAATACAATTTCTGATACTCCACTCTTATTGGCCCATTCAATTATGTATTGGATAACTAAAGAATTCACTCCTTTTCCTCTTTGTTCAGGTACTACATACATAAATCCAAGGTATGCATGGTGTTTTTCCTTTTTAGTTGGTTTCGCTTTTTGAATTAAACCGTAGCCAGAAGCGATTAACTCTCCATCTAATTCTGCAACAACAAAGCAAGCTTCATCATTTTCAATGAGGTCTTCAATTTCATAATAATGTATAGGGTCTGGTTTTAGCTGCGGAGCAAAAGGTCTTTCGTATTGAATAACACCTTGTTCAAACTTTTCCAATACTTCAAGATCTTCTAATGTTGCTGGTCTAAGTATAATATCAGGCATAAAGTGTAAGTATTTCCTGTGTAAATCTAATAAAATAAATAATGAAGTTATAGCTTAGGTTAATTTAGATAAGTCTTGAACAAATTTATGTGCATTTTTTAGTTTGAAAAAATATAATAAAAGTTTCAAATAAATTAAAACTGACAAAAGTCATAAGATATAAAAAGATAAAAAAGTCTTTAATTGAAAATCCTTCCGTAGATTTGTTCTAAATAGTAAAAACAAATGATATGGAAACATTAGATGTAACGAAAATAGAGCCAAGACTAAAGCACCCAACAATATTTGAAAAATTTGCTGGGTTATGCGAGAATGAGCATTTCATTCTTCATAATGATCATGATCCATTGCCATTGAGGTTTCAAATGCAGTCTGAGCTAGGAAATGTATTCACTTGGGAATATATACTTCAAGGACCTTTAGTATGGGAAGTGAAAATAACAAAAACGCCTTTACAAGAAGAGGTTGAGGACAGATCAACAATTGGAGAATTGGTGGTTGAAGATTATAGAAAAGCTGATGTTTTTAGAAAACACGGACTTGACTTCTGCTGTGGGGGTAAACGCTCTGTTCAAGAGGCATGTGAAAAACGTGGAGTAGACTATAAGTTAGTAAAAGCTGACCTAGACGAATTAGACAGAGACCAAGGAACAAGTAAAGAAAATTTCAATGATTGGGAGTTGGATTTCATGTGTGACTTTATTGTGAATAAACACCATAAATATGTGATTGATGCCATTCCATTGCTTTTAGAATACAGCGCAAAAGTAGCACGAGTGCATGGAGAAAGACATCCAGAAACAATTGATATCGCACATTATTTTAAAAATGTAGCGGATGAATTAATGAGTCACATGCCAAAAGAAGAAAATGTATTATTCCCTTATATTAAACAACTTGTAGCAGCTAAAAAAGCAGGTACAACTGTTCCAAAACCAGATTTCGGAACGATTGTTAATCCTATCAATATGATGGAGGCAGAACACTTAGAAGCGGGAGACGAAATGGAGAAAATATACGATTTGAGTAATATATATCAACCACCCGCAGATGCATGTAACACATTCAGAGTTTTATATGCAAAGCTTGCTGAGTTTGAAAAAGACTTACACCAACATATTCATTTAGAGAATAATATCTTATTTAAAAAGTCAATTGAACTCGAAAAAGAAGTAATGGCTAATTAATGAATTATGAAAATCAACGGAAATACTAAAGTATCCAAAGTGATTAAGGAAAACAAGGAGGCAATAGAAGCGATTGCCTCCTTAAATCCTCATTTCACGAAGTTAAGAAATCCGGTTTTACGTCGGCTCCTAGCTCCTCGTGTAACAATTGCTGAGGCGGCAAAAATTGGAAAGTGTGAAGTCCAAGAAATGCTCGATAAATTAGTTTCCATTGGATTTGAATTAGATAGCAATAATGTTTCTGATGAAGTTACGAATGGTATCTCTGAAGACAACACAAAAAAAGTATTTCTTGAAGGTCAAAAAGTCACTTCTCTTGATGTTCGGCCCTTCTTAGCTAAAGGAGAGGATCCATTTAATATTCTCCAAAAATCACTTAAAAATCTCGAAAAAGATGAGGTTTTAGAAGTTTTGATCGATTTTGAACCGATTCCTTTGATTAGAATTCAAGAGAAAAAGGGATATGTAACGCTTACAGTTGTTGAAGAGGGTGTTTATCACACTTACTTTAAAGCTGCTGGAAAGATTATTTCGGACAATCAAGCTACTGGTGATGCTATTCAAACGGTGAGTCAATTGGAATATGATGACTTAATTAATGCATTTCCTGGTGAGTTGATTATTTTGGATGTCCGTAATTTAGAAATGCCAGAACCTTTGGTTCGTATTCTTGAAGCTGTTGAAACCCTAGATGAGAAAACGGGTCTAAAGATTTTTCACAAACGAATTCCGCAGCATTTACTGCCAGAGCTAGAAGATAAAAATCTAAAAACTTTTATTTGTCCAATCGCTGAAGGAAATGTAATGCTGTTTATTACACAAAACAATGTTCGATCAAGGAACAAATAACGCACCTTCTGCAAAATCTGTAATTCCTTATTTTGTTTTATCCGCTATAAGTTGGCTGATTGCACTTGTATTTATTGCTTTTCATCCCAGCTCTGTGCTTAAAACAGTTTATTTTAATGAAGTAATGTTGACCATTACTCATATTCTGGTTCTTGGCTTTATTACATCTGTAATTTTCGGTGCGCTATTTCAACTTTTACCCGTCATTTTTTTACAAAAGATCTATTCTGAATTTCTTAACAAATCGATTTTCTATTTATTGGTGATTGGAACCGTAGGATTGTGTATGTCTTTTTATTTCGACAGCAATGGATTAGGACTTACTCTATTTGGTAGTTTAATCAATTTAGCGGTAATTTTATTCATCATTAATGTTTGGAAAACTATTGGGAAATCAACAGAAAACAAAGTAGCTAGACTGTTTATCAAAACAAGTGCGGTGTGGTTAGCTTTTACAACAGTAGCAGGACTACTTTTAGCCATAAATTTTTTAACACCCTTTCTTCCTTTTGTTCATTTAGAGTTGCTTAAAATTCACGCCCATTTTGGAATAATAGGCTGGTTTGTGTTTTTAATTATTGGCGTTTCTAGTGTTTTAATTCCAATGTTTTTATTGGTTCATAAATTAGATCATAAACCCTTGTATTTTGCTTATGTATTACTTCTTACTGCTCTTGTTTTGGGTGGCTTAAGTAAATTAACAGGAATCGATACATTAATGTACATTGCTTATGGTTTAGGTGGTTTAGGTTTCATTTATTATTTGAACTTCATTTATGTTGTTTATATAACACGACCCAGAAAACACCTAGATTATGGATTGAAGAAAACCATGATGGCTTTTCCGGCCTTAATAATCGTTATTATTAGTGGTGTGTTTTTTATTGCAGGATTTAAAACGGATTTTAATCTCTCTGCTTTTTATGTAATAGTATTGATTGTTGGTTTTATCGCTACTTTAATTCTGGGTCAATTCTATAAGACTCTTCCTTTTATTGTCTGGCTAAAAACGTACAAACCATTTGTTGGTAAAGAAAAAACTTTACTTCCCAAAGATTTATACAATTACACAATTTTAAAATATCAGTTTTTTACCCACGTAAGTGGCTTTATCGTTTTTTTCGCTGGGTTACTTTTTCAATCGTTTATCCTTTTTTATTTAGGATTAAGCTTATTGATCTGTGGAGCAGTATTATTTTTAATCAATGTAATGCTTATTGTATTGCATAAAAGAGCTAATAAAATGACAAATCAAAGTATTGAAAACATTACAGAAATGGGTGTTTATGAAAGCCTTAAAGCAGTGATTGATCCTGAACTATATGTCAATATTGTTGATTTAGGGCTAGTTTATGGTGTTAAACTTACACATGATCCTTTAACAGCGAATATCGATATGACTTTAACTTCAAAAGGATGTCCAATGGGAGAAGCCATAATTCAGGATGTTGAACAAACCCTAATGCGTACTTATTCTGGATTAACGGTAAAAGTTGAATTGGTTTGGGAGCCTGGATGGAGTATGGATATGGTAAGTGAAGAGGGGCAAAAAGAATTAAACGGAATGTAAAACAACTTTATTTTCTTATATTCATTTTGAATGTATGTGTATAAATATCAATATTATGAATCGTTTACTATATCCATGTATGTCCAAACATGCGCTCTATTTCAATCGTTTAATATTCCGATTGTTTAGCCTATTTTATCTTTCTCTTGGATTAGTTTTAGTAGGAACCGTAGTCGTTTTTATTAACCTTATTGCATTTGTGTTGGATATAAAGTAGGAAAAACTAAGTTGAAATCGAGTCTAACTTTTTTAGATTCGACTCTTTTATTATGCTGAAAATATAAGAATCATATCACTATCTTCTGATTGGACACCAATGATTTGTAAAGCAAAGCCCCTACAAGCCGCTCTAAACCAATCATTAACATTAGTCCCAGAATTCATCATTCAACATTCATCATTAATAACCCTCCCACCTCTCACTATCTTCCAACATCTATCGCTTTATTATCCAAAATACCAGATTCTAGGTATTGTTTAGACTCGTTCTAAATAATAAATTTACTTAAAATTAAAATCATGGAAGTTAAAGATATAAGTACAGCGCCTGGACATTGGATTCTTGCAAAAATGGGTAAGAAAGTATTGCGTCCCGGTGGAAAGGAACTCACCGAAAAACTCGTTGAACATTTAGAAATAGAGGCCAACGATGACGTTATTGAGTTTGCACCAGGATTAGGTTTTACAGCAAACTTATCCTTAAAAAAACACCCTCATTCCTATATTGGTGTTGATGCAGATCCAGAAGCAATAGCTTATTTACAAAACAAAATCAAAGGAAATAATTTGAGCTTTGTGAATGGAAATGCACAAGAAGTTAATTTAAAAGAATGTTGTGCTACAAAACTATACGGAGAAGCGATGTTGACCATGCATGCAGATCACAGAAAAGCGAACATCATTAAAGAAGCACACCGTTTATTAAAACCAGGTGGACTATATGCGATTCACGAAATTGGACTAACACCCAACACTATTTCGGATGAGCTAAAATCAGAAATTCAAAAAGATTTAGCCACTACAATTCGTGTTAATGCTCGCCCTCTAACTGAAGATGAGTGGTCAAAACTCCTTACAGATGCTGGTTTTGAAATCGTTTACCAAACTTCAAATGGAATGCACCTTCTAGAAAGTAAAAGAATCATAAGTGATGAAGGATTTTTCAACACCCTTAAAATCGGTTGGAACATCATGAGTCATAAAGGCGCACGAAAACGCATCTTAGCAATGCGAAAAATCTTTCGAAAACATGAAAGTCATATGAATGCTGTGGTGATGGTTGCAAGAAAGGTTTAAAACTCTTCTTCATTCTTTCTCTCAAATGTTACTTCTCGAGAAGTTACATTTGTAACACTCAGTTTATTCTTGAGTTCCTTCACCTCAAAAAGTGATTTACATCATGTATTAAAGATTGATTTATCTTTTTCTTTGTTGTCGTACTGGGTTTTAATGTAAATCCAATCATTTTAAAAGTGTAAAGACAATGAAATACATAATTATTGGTGCCGTGGCAGGTGGAGCAAGTACTGCTGCTAGAATTAGAAGATTAGATGAAACAGCAGAAATCATAATGGTAGAAAAAGGAGATTATGTTTCTTATGCCAACTGCGGATTGCCCTATTACATTGGTGATGTAATCAAAGATCGTGATAAATTATTTATTCAAGATGCTGCGTCTTTCAAGAAGAGATTCAATATTGATGTTAAAGTTAAAACGGAGGCTGTTGAGATTCATCCTGCCGAAAAGAAAGTGACTTTATTGGATTTGAATACGCAAAAAACATATACAGAAGCGTATGATAAACTAGTACTTTCAACAGGAGCTGTTCCAATTAAACCACCGATTCCAGGAATTCATTCTGCAAATGTTTTTACTTTGAGAGATGTCCATGATACCGATTTAGTAAAAGCCGTGATCCAAAATCAAAAAGTAAAACACGCTACAGTTGTAGGGGGTGGATTTATCGGTATTGAAATGATGGAAAACCTAAGTCATTTAGGAATTAAAACCAGATTAATTGAACGTGCACCGCAAGTTTTAGCTTTTCTCGATGAAGACATGGCTAGAATTGCAAAATCAGAAATTGAAGCAAATGGTGTAACAGTAGATGTTAACAACGGTTTGACTGAAATACGTGATAATGCGGATGGTTCTAAAACGATAAAATTAGAAAATGGCGAGGAATTTCAAACGGATTTAGTCATTCTATCCATCGGTGTTACACCCAATAACTTTTTAGCAAAAGCTGCAGGTTTGCATATTGGAGATAAAGGCGGAGTTTTAGTTGATGAATTCATGCAAACTTCTGATCCAGATATTTATGCAGTTGGAGATGTGATTCAATTTCACCATCCTGTTTGTGAAGCTTCTTATCCTATCTATTTAGCCGGTCCAGCCAATAAACAAGGAAGAATCTGTGCCAACAATATCGTAAATGGTAATACAAAACGTTTCAAGGGTTCTGTTTCTACAACCATTGTCAAAGTATTTGGTAAAACTATAGCAGCAACGGGTACAAACAGTCGCATGCTAAAGAATCACAACATTAAACACATTACTTCGATTACCCACAGCTCTTCGAATGCTGGATATTATCCAGGAGCAACACAAATGATTATTAAAATTGCCTTCGATCCTGATTCGGGTGTTTTGTTAGGCGCTCAAATTATTGGAGAACAAGGGGTAGATAAACGTATTGATGTTTTCTCAACGTATGTTCAAAACAAACAAACGATTGAAGACTTAATGGAGTTTGAACAAGCTTATGCACCGCCATTCTCCTCTGCAAAAGACCCTGTGAATATGGCAGGATTTGTTGCGAATAACATCATGGATAAAGTAATGCAAATATTTAATCCAGAAGAAACTGATGAAATAGCTGTATCTGAATATCTACTAGACGTACGTTCACCTCTTGAATTTGAAGCGGGAACAATTCCCAATGCGATTAACATTGAATTAGATGAATTGCGAAACCATTTATCAGAACTCCCAAAAGACAAAACAATTTACTTATTCTGTGAAGTCGGATTAAGAGGTTACCTTGCTACAAGGATTTTAGTTCAACATGGTTTTGAAGTCAAAAACCTAAGTGGCGGTTACCGATTCTGGAAAAAGGCATATGGAGTTTTAGAAGAAAAATTAGAAAAATCATTGGTTTAGAAATCTATAAACGCTTAACCTTAAGGATTATTATGATTTCACACTCTGTGGGCTAGAAGCTTTTATAAATATCATTACAAATTTAAAATTGAACAGTTTTGTTTTTGGGTTATCATTTGATCTAATGAACGTTTAAAGGAACTACTCATCGCCACAGAGTGGCAATATATGATTATACTCCACCTAAAACTATAACTAATGAGTAACACTTAAGAAGCTATTTTCCATGACTTTCCAACCCAATAATTAAAGACAACCCCCAGTAACCAATGATTTTATATGCGGTTTCAGTTTATTGGTCTCAGAAATAGTTAAAACTATGCACTTTAGTGCATCTAGCTTTAGCTTCTAAAAATTTATCAGACATTAGACGTTAGACAAAAAGTCTAATGTCTAACACCTAATATCTAGTCTTTTTATAACTATAGAATTTTATTCTTATCTAAACCTATGGCACTTTCAGTCCATAGTGGTTTATTTTCTAAAACTGATTTTACTCATATCTTATTATAAGGTACTTAGTCATAACTTTGCCTAACTTCGTTAGTAGTTCAGTAAAAAGACAATCATGAAAAACATCGCTTTTCCCAGCTGCGAAGAATGTGAAATCCAAACAGGTTTTTTTTGCGGGTTTTCTAAAGACGTTAAAAAAGAAATAGGTCAAGACAAACGACATATTTTGGTAAAAAAAGGTGAGGACTTATTTACCGAAGGAAGTCATGCCATTGGTTTATATTGTCTTTATAAAGGGAAAGTCAAACTTTCAAAAATGGGCAAAGACGGAAAAGAACAAATTTTGCGTTTTTCTAAGCCAGGAGATATCATTGGTTATCGTTCTCTTTTAAATCAGGAAGCTTATCAAGCCACTGCCACTGCAATTGAAGATGTCTATGTTTGTCTTATTTTAAAGGAAACATTTTTAGAAATGGTCGACAAGAACCGGTCATTTTCAAAAAGCATTATCAATTTACTAGGTGATGATTTGAAATTTGCTGAAGAAACTGTGATAGGTTTATCTCAAAAATCTGTTCAAGAGCGTATCGCTGAATCATTGGTGCTTTTGGTGAATACCTATGGTTTTAAAGCGGATCAGATGACAATAGATGTTAAGCTTTCACGTTCAGAAATTGCCAATCTTGCAGCAACTACTCAAGAAACAGCTATTCGAACTTTAGCCAAAATGGAAAAAGAAGGGTATTTGGAACTGCATAAAAAAGAGATTCGTATTCCTGACTTCAAAAAACTAATGTCTGGGACAACTTTGTTTGATTAATGTAATCCACAATTAGCAAAATTCTCAGCAAAATGTATTTTTTATAATCTGTTTAAGTAAAAGTAAGCTAAACCGAATGATAGTCTATTCATAATCCAGCAACACGAATATAATTCTTGTATAGTCCTAAGGAATCTGCTGTGGATTCATTAAGTTTGTGGAAATCAAAATTGTTTTAAATGAAACGTTCAAATTCTGAAAAATTATATAAAATAGCATTGAATTATTTCCCTGGAGGAGTTAACTCACCAGTACGTGCTTTTAAAGCTGTAGAGGGTGCTCCTTTATTCATTAAAAGAGGAAAGGGCCCATATATTTGGGATGAAGATGATAATCAATTTATTGACTTCTGTTGTAGTTTTGGTCCGCATATCTTAGGGCATAATTACCCAGATGTTCATCAAAATATAGTTGATAACTTGGAAAATGGAACCAGTTTTGGAGCTCCAACCAAACTAGAAAGTGATTTGGCAGAAATTATAATTTCTCGTAATCCATATATTGATAAAATTCGATTTGTTAGTTCAGGAACTGAAGCAGTAATGTCCGCAATTCGCTTAGCTCGTGGATATACTGGTAAAAACAAAATTATTAAGTTCGAAGGATGCTACCACGGACATGCTGATTCATTATTGGTAAAGGCTGGGTCTGGATTAGCAACATTCGGTGAGAGTTCAAGCGCAGGTGTCCCTGCAAATGTTGTCGCAGATACGATTGTTATTCCTTTGAATGACATTAACGCATTAGAAACAGCGTTTGAAAAGCATGCAGATGATTTAGCTTGTGTGATTATTGAGCCTATCCCTGCGAATAATGGACTTTTACTTCAAGAAAGATCTTTCTTGTTAAAACTTCGTGAGATTTGTACAGCAAACAATGTGTTGTTGTTTTTCGATGAGGTGATTTCTGGTTTTCGTGTTGCTTTTGCAGGTGCTGCAGAGTACTATGATATTACTCCAGACATCGTTTCTTACGGAAAAATAATCGGTGGTGGTTTACCTGTAGGTGCTTATGGTGCGAAAAAACACATCATGCAAAGCGTTTCTCCTGACGGACCAGTTTATCAAGCAGGAACATTGAGTGGAAACCCAGTTGCTATGGCGGCAGGAATTGCGCAACTTACAGTTTGTGGTCAACCTGGGTTTTACGAAGACCAAGAGGAACGTACGCAAGCTTTCGTTAACAATGTTAATGCACACGCGAAAGAAAAAGGATATGACTTCTCTTTAGTCACAATTGGTTCAATCTTTTGGATTGCATTTTCTGATAAAACAACAATCAGAAGCGCCTCACAAATCGATGCAGATATGACTCCATTTAAGAAGTTACACAAAGCACTTTTAGAGCGTAATGTTTACGTAGGACCAAGTGGATATGAAGTAGGATTTGTTTCTTACGTGCATACAAAGGAAGTTCTTGAAAACGCAGCTCAGCAGTTTAAGTCTGCTTTAGATGAAGTTTTTGGATAAGCTCAAGGCTTCCTACCAATATTAAATATTACTAAGAACAAAACGGGGTTAATGATCTTTCATTAACCCCGTTCCGGTTTCATAGGTATTTATTTTCTTTCTAATCTCTGTTCAAGTGAACAAAACCATGTTCTTGGATTTTATCTCCTTTAAAGTTTTCTAATTCAGCTTTGTAGAAATATACTCCATCAACACATTCACCTCCTGTGTTATTTATATTACCATTCCATTGGAAGTTAATATCGTCACTTTCAAAGACTACATTCCCCCATCTGTTGAGAATAACAATGTTAAGACTTTTAACGTTTTCATGGTATACAAATTTAAAGCTGTCATTGTTGTTGTCTCCATTTGGTGTAAACACGTTAGGGAAAGTATAATTAATAATTGGGAACATTGTAATGATGGTTATTGTACCCGAATTAGTACACATTCCATTGTTTGTTTCTCCAAATAGTTGCGTCACGAAAACACCTTCATCATTAAAACTGTGTGAAACGTTCGTGTTGTTATTCTGTTCTACTGCTCCGTCTCCAAATTCCCATGTGTAATTATCACCCCCTGTAGAGTTGTTAGTAAAATTAACAATCAAAGGTGGCACTCCTTCTATAGGGTTTGCACTAAAGTCGATGTTCGGCACTGTATGTACTGTAACATCAACTACTGCAGTATCTCCACATATTCCTGTTGTAACATGCTGTACAGAATAAGTAGTACCTCCAACTCCATTGGAAATTACACCAGTAGTTGAATCTATTGTAGCACCTCCAGTAGTCGGAGCAATAATACTAAACACTCCACCTGAAGAAGCTATGTTAGTTGGACCATTGTTGTCTCCTTCACAATAATCATTAAAGGTAAAGGAGGGATCGTTTGCTCCATTAGTACTTAAGGTCGTATCCATTGCACTTATACATCCATTATCATCTGTAACGACTATGTTATAAGGTCCAGCAGATAGGTTTGTAAAGTCATTGTTAGTTTGACTCGTAAGACCATCATCGATTGAATAGTCAAACGGTGCGCTTCCAGCAATAGTATTGATAATAATCTCTCCATCAGATTGACTACAATTTGGTTGTGTAATATCTAATGTAAAGTCAGGATTTGAATGTACAACAACTGTAAAGATTGTAGAGTCTCTACAACCATGTTGATTTACAGCAACGTATTTAAGCTCATGTGTACCCACGCCAGCATCATTTACAATAAACTGACTATTTGTAACACCCGGTCCAGAGAAAACTCCCCCTGCTGGAGAAAGCGTTGCATCAACAATTGAATCTGCTAAACAATATTCTGGAGAAATACCGGATATTTGAGTTTGTGGAGATTCATGAACAATCAAATCTGAAACGTTAGAGTTGTTATGACATCCATTCTCATCGGTAAATGTATAAGTTATTGGAAAAGTTCCAGCTCCTGATACGCTAACATCGAAATTATCTCCACTTACACCAGTTCCTGTAAATGTTCCCGTTTGTCCTGCTCCAGGAGTTGGAGAGTAAGTTGCAATATCTCCAAATGAAACAGTTTGTCCATAATCACAAAGTTCTTCATTGAAAACTAAATCTACATCTGGTACGTAATCTACAACTTCTACAGTAAAAACTTCTGTGTCTGTTCCGTCTGAAACTGTCACGTTATAAGTTCCTGCACATAAGCCTGTCGCTGTTTGAGTTAGTTGACCTTCTGAATCATCCCATACATAAGTATAAGTTCCTGAACCTCCTGTAACATTTATTGTTGCTGTACCATCACAAGTAGAAGCTCCTGCTTGTGCACAAACGTCGTTACAATCTGCAAAAGTATCATCGTCTTGAGTTGTTGACCAAGGTCCTCCATCTGGTATTCTACGTATTGATTTATTCGTTTCAAGTTGACCTGGAAATCCAAAAGCACCAGAAGGTACATTAAAAGTATACTTACGATCTGAAGGAATATTATTGTAACTAGCAAGTGAGCTTACTGGTGCACCATTACATGCCAATGTTGGAACACACGGTAAGCCGTTACCATTAGCAACT
>Ga0209075_1001177_pt1 | contig 25020 bp, 23 predicted proteins | sample Stecom2011_FD_187523 | JGI IMG/M metagenome (GOLD analysis project Ga0209075, IMG submission 187523) | Agricultural soil microbial communities from Utah to study Nitrogen management - Steer compost 2011 (SPAdes) (version 2) | ecosystem: Environmental > Terrestrial > Soil > Agricultural land...
AGCATTCGTTCTTGAACCGATGCAACGTCTTTAAAAATGAGTTTAGAAGTCTGGAGTTGTCATCTTTTCGGTATACACAGGACAGGTCGATGGTCGCTTCTTTGGGGAGGTCAGCAATTTCTCGATAGACAACTCCGGGCAGTGAAAGCGTTGAGCCAGACTTGGACACCAAGCACACTCCGAACCCGCTAGCGACCAAAGCGACGCCTGTCACCACATCACCAACCTCCTGCGTTATTTCTGGGGTAAAGCCCGCGGCATAACAAAGAGCCATTACTTTATCGACAAGGTTAGGACGGCTGCTGGAGGAGAACAGCACCATTGGATGCTCTGCCAAATCCCGGAATTTGATAATTGGTTGGGTAGCCAAGGGACTGTTGGCATTGACGGCAAGAAGAAGCCGCTCCTGATTGACCAATTCTGTAGATATGTCTGGGAGAGGTTTCAGCATTCGGCTAAATCCAAGAGTAATTCGATGCTGCCGCAGTGCTTGGATCTGCTCCTCCTTTTCCATTGTGTGTAGAACGATTTTTACCTCGGGAAAGTCCTGTTTGAACTGCAGGAGAATCCGGGGAATAGTGTCCAGAACACCGGAGCCGAAAACGGCTATGTCTAGTCTTCCTAAGCGCCCTTGGCTTGCACGCTGGGTTTTTTCGGATGCTTGTTGCACCAGCGAAAAAATATTTCGGGCCTCTTGGGCGAGAAGCTCTCCTGCTTCGGTTAACTCCATGCCTTTTGGGGTGCGGTTAAATAGTTGCACCTCAAGTTCTTCTTCTAGTTGATGGATCTGCCTTGTCAGTGGGGGTTGTGAGATGTGCAGTTGGGCGGCAGCACGTCCCAAGTTCCCTTCTTCTGCAACGGTTAAAAAATATCGCAGTTTTCGTAGATCCATGACGCTGTACTCTTTTCTATGGTATATCCAAAAGGTATCAGAAGGGTGATAAAACGGTATTAGACGGTATGTTGTGGTGTTTCTAGACTCAAGTCAATCGGAGCTATTGCTTTAAGCATAGGCGTTTCACCCCAAAACAATAAACAGAGAACAGTATGGCAGGGCAACTATCCAATAAATCAACCGTTATTGTCGTCGGCGCCACTGGGGCGTTTGGGCAAACTATTGCGGCGAAGCTCCTGGGCCACGGGTTGGATGTTTTAGCCGTCGCCCGTGATGCGTCGGCTCTTGCTTCGCTGGCAGAGAAGCTTCCGGGGCTTCGTACATGTGTGGCAGACGTCAGTTCCGACAGTGCCATTGAGGCGATTCGTCGAGCACTTGTTGGTCCGGTTAAGGCTGTAGTTCATGGCCCTGGCGTTGGCGTTGCGGGCGGTATTACAAATGCCGACATAGGTGTTTTGGTTGAGGCGGTTAACATCAAGGTTGGCGGACTTTTGCGTGTTGTGAGGGCAGCGGAACACCTAATGGCAGAAGGGAGTCGCATCATTGCAATCGGGGGGCACTACGGTCTTGAGCCAACAGCCTATGCCGCGTCTGCAGGGGTAGCTAATGCTGCGCTGTTAAATGTGGTTCGTCAGTTAAGTCTGGGTTACGGAGCCCGAGGTATTACCGCTCACACAATTGCCCCCGGGCCCGCAGATACAGAACGACTGCGAAATGTAGCTTCAACCCGAGCTGAGCTTGACGGCAGAACGGTCGAGGAGGTTTTACAACAAATGCGCTCAGAGTCTTCTATTGATGCCTTCACAACTCCTGACCAGGTTGCATGGGGTGTATTTATGTTGCTTCAAAATGAAGCCAGTGCCATGACCGGGTCGACGCTGATGCTGGATGCAGGTCGCCGGCACGGACTGCCTTAGGAGGATATCATGCCAGTAGCCAAGTTCTATTCATCAGGCTGTGTTTTGGAAGCGGAGACCATCGAACGGTTTCTGGACAGTGCATCGGACATTTATGCAAAGATCCTTGATTGCCCGAAAGATCGAGTTCGAGTGTACCTAATTCCGATGGCTTCGGAGCATGTTGCTATTGAGGGAGAGATTCCAGGTCCCCCGTCTTTTTACTTTGAGTTCATCGTACTGGAGGGTCGATCGCTGGAACAGCGACAGCAAATTGCGCGTGGTTTCTGTGAGCTGATCGGATCGGCCTTTTCTGTGGATTCACGAAAAGTACGTGGGCACTGTATTAGAGTTAACCCGGAGGATTGGTGCATTGGTGGTCAGTTTGCCAGCGAACTCCGCAAGAGCGAAATTGAAGCACGAAAGAATCAACTGAAGCGTTGATGCTCCCACACGGGCCCACAAGGGTCTGTTTCGCCACGGATGGTGTTTTTTCTTCTGTGCCCAGAGGTAGTGCCATGAACTCAGAAAGTGAAAATCGTTACGTGCAATCTCACTTGAAACTCACTGAAACAGCGGTGATGAGCCTGCTGAAATCTGCCATCACACAAGCCGAGAGGATTGGCTTCAACGCTGCCGTATCAGTAACTGATACCTCTGGATTGTTGCTTGGTTTTATCCGCATGCCTGGAGCCTTTCTCGTGTCTTCCGAGCTTTCTCAGCGCAAGGCTCGATGTGCGGCAGGCCTGGGTATCTGCCCCGAATTGACCGAAGAGGTGCTGGCGAATGAGGATTCCCGTGTGCGGGATGGCTTACTACGTAGCGAAGATTTTACTCTAATCCGTGGCGGGCTACCCTTGTACTGGGGCCGTATATTAGTAGGTGGTATTGGCGTTTCCGGTGGAACGGAAAGTCAGGATTCGGAATGTGCTAGTAGAGCCATAGCGAACCTCCAGGGCTCCCGTTTCAGCTCTCAACCTGAATAGACAGCGATTTTCTCATTCTTTACGCTCACCCCTCTGTAATTGCCGCATAGGCTGCAGTCTGCTCTCCGAAATCCATGTCATCGTCAGTCAGGCTCCACATTCTTCATACCAAAAAGGTAACGAGGTTGGTATCAGATAGTATTGGAAGGTAATTAGTTCGCCGCATACCTTTAAAGTTAAGGGTGATCTCGTTGGGTTGCCTTATACAAAAACAATTACTCCCTTGTATGAGGAGATCAAGATGGTAAATAAACATAACGGTTTGATTCCCGGGCAATCACGGGCAAAGCTGGCAAGCGCAATTTTCTTTGCTGTTGCCGGATTGGCGGTAACCACCCCCTCCGCGGCTATGGTGATTGATTCCGGCAACCGCGATTTACGAATGAGCCTTGATACCACGGTTAAATACAGTGCTGCATGGCGAGTGAAAGATCAGGACTCGAGCGTTGCAGATAACAGTATCGGTGTTCAGGCCAACACCAACGATGGCGATCTTAATTTTGATAAAGGATTGATTTCAAATCGTTTAGACCTGCTTTCAGAATTCAATCTTAGCTACCAGAGAAAGTATGGCCTCCGGGTTAGCGGGGCTGCCTGGTATGACTCTGTTTACAATACCGAGCATGATAATCCGGGTGCGCTGGGTGGTGCACTCTACAACTCCCGTTCTGTTGACACCGATGAATTTACCGACGCAACCGAGCAGTTGCATGGCCGAGATGGCGAGCTCTTGGACGCGTTTGTGTTCGGGAATTTCTATATGGGACAAAAAAGCTTGAACCTCAAAGCGGGTCGTTTCACCCAGCTTTATGGTGAAAGCCTGTTCTTTGGCTCAAACGGCATTGCCGCAGCTCAGACTTCTCTGGATCTTGTTAAAGGCCTCTCGGTACCCAATTCTCGTTTCCAGGAAATCCTCCGGCCGGTGAACCAGTTTGCGGCACAGCTTCAGTTGTCACCGGAAGTCTCCGTTGGTGCCTACTACCAGTTTGAATGGCGTAAAACCCGTCTTCCGGGGGCAGGTAGTTACTTTAGTTTTGCAGATTTTGCCGATGACGGTGGCGAGACTATCATTCTGGGGCCGGGGCAGGCTGTTTTCCGAGGAAATGACCAGTCAGCGAGTGACAGCGGGCAGTTCGGTGCACAAATGAAGGTTCGTGCCGGCGACTACGACTTTGGTCTTTATGCGGCCCAGTTCCACGACAAAATGCCCCAGTTCTATGCTCGTCCGGGCGTTAACGTGCAAGACGGCAGCATTGGTGACTACATCCTGACTTATGCCGAAGACATCAAGACGGTCGGCGCCAGTGTCAGTACTCTGGTGGCTGGCACCAACGTTTCGGCTGAAGTGTCGTTTCGCGATGATATGCCTTTGGTTGCTTCCGGTAATACTGTGATCATTCCTGGGGATACCGCATCTGACAACGGCAATAACCCCGCTTACCCGGTTGGTAAAACCCTCCATGCCAACCTTTCAGTAGTGAATGTGTTCAATGAAAGCCCTGTGTGGGACGGCGCCACCTTGCTGGCTGAAATGGCGTTTAACCGCCGTCTGAGTATCAAGGATAACGCGGATCAGTTGGACCCGAATGCAACTCGGGATGCTACTGCTGTTCAGTTCCTGTTCACTCCAGAGTATTTTCAGGTAGCCCCCGGGCTGGATCTGAGAGCACCCGTTGGGCTCAGCTACGGGGTTGATGGTCGGTCGTCGGTCAACGGTGCCCTGTTTCCTTCCGAGCATGGCGGTACTTTAAGCCTTGGCCTCGTCGCGGATTACCAAAGAACCTGGCAGGCGGGACTTAGCTACACCCACTACTACGGTGCATCCGGTTCCATCATCAATTACGACACCGCTGTTCCTGAGCTTTCCTATAAAAACTTTCACGGTGACCGGGATTTCGTCTCACTTTCCGTCCAGCGCACTTTCTGATGATCGTATGCGCGAGCGTGTAACTAGGAGTTTGTCATGAAGAAAAACAATATTGTATTTGCTATCGCTTCTGTTCTTGCTGTGGCGGCCACTCCGGCTTTTGCAGCGGTCTCGGCTGACGAGGCCCAGGCTTTGAAGTCCGATCTGACCCCGGTGGGTGCAGAGCGAGCAGGTAATGCCGACGGCACAATCCCTGAATGGAATGGCGGCATCACTGATGCCATTCCGGGCAAGCATTTGGGGGATATTCCCGGATCGCTTTTTGCTGATGAAGCACCGCTGTACAAAGTGACCAAGGCCAATATGGCGGAGTATGAGGAGCTGTTGTCGGAAGGTGTCAAAGCATTGCTGAATAAATACCCGGATACTTTCTACCTCAATGTGTATCCGACACACCGCACCGCGGCGCACCCTCAGTCAGTCTATGACAGTGCCTTTGCTAACGCGACTCGTTGCGAAACTGTGGCGGGTGGATACTCACTTGAAGGATGCGCGGGCGGAACACCATTCCCTATCCCCAAGGCTGGTGTGGAGGTCATGTGGAATTTCCTTCTGAGAACAGAGGCCCCGTCCATCGAGTATTCGTTCAAGAATATTGTGGGCAATTCTGATGGTTCGCACACTCTGGCAACCCGCAACGACATCTCTTTCCAGTATCCCCAGTTTTACGAGGGAGTAACGCCGGATAGCTGGAGTGGTGAGTACGCCATGTTCCGGTTCAATACACTGGAGCCGCCTTTCAAAGCCGGTGAATCACTGGTTATTCGGGATAGCATTGACCAGGATAACCCGCGGCAGGCATGGCAGTACCTGTTGGGGCAGAGACGTGTACGTCAAGCCCCCACTGTATCCTACGATACTCCGGATTTTGTGGCGTCGGGTGCAAACTACTTTGATGAAGTGCAGGGGTTCTTCGGAGCGCTGGATCGCTTTGAGTGGAAACTTGTTGGCAAACGGGAAATGTTGATTCCCTACAACAATAACAACTTTATCGGCGCGAGCGTTGACGACGCTTACATGGATTACCACGCAAACCCTGAACTGGTTCGATGGGAACTCCATCGTGTATGGGAAGTTGAAGCGACGGTTGCTCAGGGCAAACGCCATGCCGTCCCCAAGAGAACTTACTTCCTGGACGAGGACAGCTGGTTGATTGCGCTCGTTGATGGCTATGATTCTGAAGGAAACCTCTGGCGGGCGTCGATGACCACTCCATTTGTTGTTCCTGCCATTCCAGCAAAAGCGCTGAAAACTACGCTGGTGTTTAACCTGCAGGCCAACACTATGAGTGTTATCCAGGCCCTTCAGGAAGAATATCTCGACGTGGTTCCCGTCAAGCCTGAGACCTACTTCACCGGTGATGCGGTTGCCGCTGAGGCCATGCGCTAGCGACTCGGGCAGGCACCCGGTTGCGGTGCCTGCCCCTGACAGCAGTCCCGGTTTTGATGGTTTACTCCAGGTGTCCTATTGATGAGAAATCCAAAAACTGACCAGATGGTCTCGATGGCGTCGTTCATGGCGCTCATGATGTTGTTATCTGTCTTGTTTGCCGGCCGAGCCCAAGCAGAAAACGGGGTGCTGCCTGACCTGACGGAGTTGCCCGCAATGGTCGTAAATGACGCACATCACTCAGTTCAGCTGGGTGTTGCGCGGGCCGGCGATCGCTTGGTGTCCGTGGGCGAGCAGGGCATTGTGTTGTTGTCTGATGACCATGGTGAAACCTGGTCTCAGTCTGCCGGCGTTCCTGTCAGTGTTACGTTAACGCAGGTTGAGTTCGTATCTGACACCCGGGGCTGGGCGATTGGTCACTCAGGCGTTGTGCTGAGAACAGATACGGCGGGTGATGAATGGACTCGGGTTTTGACTGGCAGCGAAATATTGGAACTCATAAAGGCTGAAGTGGCCACTGTGCCAGAGGCTTCTCCCGGCGCGCAGGCGCTCAAACGTAATGCTTCGTACCTTAATGGGAGTGAGCCTCTTCTGGACATTCATATTACAAAAGAGGGTGAAGGCTGGATATTAGGAGCGTATGGCATAGCGCTGCGCACAAGTGATTACGGTGAGACTTGGGAATCCGGATTTGCTTCGATCAACAACCCGAACTCCTCACATGTATACCAGCTGGTGCCTTCGCCTGGCAGCGGCAGTCTGATGGTGGGTGAACGGGGATTTGTTGTTTCAGCTGCAGCTGAGACCGATACCTATGAACCAGTTGCCATTGATTATCAGGGCACGTTCTTCGGTGGTGTTGCGCTCAGTGAGGACGACTATCTGCTGTTTGGTTTGCGTGGAAATGTCTGGCGAAGTAGTGGTGAAGGGTGGGAGTCGGTGAATACCGGAACTGAGTCTTCCTTCAATGCAGCAATTCCCACCCCGTTGGGCATTGTGTTGGGCGATGTTTCTGGCCGCTTGTTTTTGTATAGCGAACAAGACGGCACGATCCGGGAATTTGCCGAAACGTCCGATGCCGCTGTTACCGATCTAATCCTGAATTCCCGTGGCGAGCTGGTTATGACCACGGGCAGGGGGCTTAAGCTCCTTGGCCTTGATAACACCGCGTTCAAGTGAGCCAACAGATATGAGCACCGAAAAACAACAAGCAGACATTATTCGCAAGCTGGAAGATTTCGATACCAAATCCGGCAATATTGTTGAGCGAGCGCTTTTCAACAACCGGGTCATCGTAGTGATTTTGTGCTTGCTGGCAACGCTTTTTCTTGGTTTGCAGGCCCGTGATATCACAATGAGTGCGGCCTTCCAGAAGATGATTCCGACTAATCATCCATTCATCATTAATTACCTGGAAAACCGAAGCGAACTTGCGGGTAGTGAGAACTCCCTGCGGATAGCGGTTGAAACGACGGGCGACAATATTTTCGACCGCGAGTATCTGGAAACGCTGCGTCAGTTGAGTGAAGAGGTCTTCCTGCTGCCTGGTGTTGACCGGCCCTTTATGAAACATCTCTGGGCGCCAGCCGTTCGGTGGTCCGGTGTCACCGAAGTCGGACTAGATGGCGGCCCGGTTATACCGGACGACTACGATGGTTCCCCCCAAAGCCTCGATCAGATTCGTGAGAATGTTGAGCGCTCCGGTGAAATAGGGCAATTGGTTGCAGAAGATTACCGGTCGACCGTTATTTTTGTTCCCTTGCAGGAAACTAACAGCGTTACCGGGGAAACTATTGATTACCACGATCTTGGTGTACGACTGGAGTCCTTGAGAAGTAAGTACGAGTCGGACAACATCAAGATCTACATAACCGGCTTTGCCAAGGTAGTGGGTGATCTGATCAATGGCATGCAGCAGGTTCTTTTGTTCCTGGCGTTAACTATTGCCATCTGTACAGTTGTCCTGCTTTTCTACACCCGGTGTCTGCGCAGCACGCTGCTCGTGGTGTTCTGTTCAATGATTGCTGTGGTCTGGCTGCTGGGCTTGCTCAGAATTTTTGGTTTCGAGCTGGATCCCTACTCGATACTGGTTCCGTTCCTGGTTTTTGCGATCGGGATGAGCCACGGAGCCCAGAAGATGAACGGCATCATGCAGGATGTCGGGCGAGGCACGCATAAATTTGTTGCCGCGCGCCATACTTTCCGCAGGCTATTCGTCGCGGGGCTAACCGCGCTGGTGTCGGACGCCATCGGGTTTGCTGTTCTTATGGTGATTGATATTCCTGTTATCCAGGACTTGGCGGTCACGGCCAGTGTTGGTGTCGCCGCGCTCATCTTTACTAACCTCATTCTGTTGCCGGTTTTGCTGTCTTACACTGGTGTTAATGGCAAGGCAGCGGCCAGAAGTGTGCTGGCGGACATTGAGAACAACAACGATGTCACCCACAGCAAACACCCAGTATGGGCGTTACTGGATAAGTTTACCGAACGTAAAGTTGCGGGGATTACGATTCTCGTCTTTGCTGCACTTGGTATTGTAGGTGTGGTTGTTGGCTCTAACGTCAAGATTGGAGATACCGACATCGGCGCACCGGAATTACGGGCTGATTCCCGATACAACCTCGACAATGAATTTATGGTTGCGAACTACGCGGCGAGCAGTGATGTGTATGTCGTTATGGTCAAAACCGAACAATATGCCTGTATCCATTACGAGACCATGAAAGGGGTAGATGCCCTGGAGCGGCGATTGACACAATTGCCAGGGGTTGAGTCTACGCAGTCGCTTGCCGGCCTGACGAAAGTGGCTAACGTGGGCATGAATGAGGGTAGCTTGAAGTGGTGGGGGATTCCGGAAACCCAGGGCATGCTGAATGCAATTGTTACGCGTGCGCCCCGGGAACTGTTTAACCAGAACTGCGACTTGCTGACGGTCTTTGCATTCCTTAAAGATCACAAGGCCGACACGTTGAACAGCGTAGTGGCGACCACGGAGGCTTTTTCTGCTGAATACAGCACCGATAAGTTGCAGTTCATTAATGCCGCCGGAAATGCGGGCATTGAAGCCGCCACCAACATTGTCGTTGAACAGGCAAACCTGCTGATGCTGGTGCTGGTCTATGCGGCGGTTATTATCCTGGCCTTCGTTACGTTTCGCTCCTGGCGTGCAGTGGTGTGTGCGGTGCTTCCATTGATGATTACTTCAGCTCTGTGCCAGGCCCTGATGGTATGGCTGGACATCGGTATCAAGGTTGCAACGCTCCCGGTTATTGCTCTTGGTGTCGGTATTGGTGTGGACTACGCGCTGTATATTCTCTCGGTAACCTTGGCCAGATTGAGGGCTGGCGAGAACCTGTCGGAGGCTTATTACGGAGCGCTGTTGTTCACCGGTAAGGTGGTGATTTTGACAGGTATTACTCTGGGTGTGGCCGTGCTTACCTGGGGCTTTTCGCCCATCAAGTTCCAGGCTGATATGGGTTTGTTGTTGGCCTTTATGTTCATCTGGAACATGGTCGGTGCTCTGGTGCTGCTGCCAGCTCTTGCGCGCTTCCTCTTGGTGCCAAAGATGCAGTCGGTGACAAGCTGAAATGTACTCTGTACATTGTTTTGGCGGGATGGACAGAAAGGAACTTGATCCTGCCACAAGAACAATATCAGACTCTCTGCTCTTGGCCTGAGCATAACCAGAGGGCAGAGAATCAGTGCAAGGTAAAGCCATGACACAAAAACAGCTCATGGAGCAGTTCAATCTGCGCTCCAGGCTCAGGTTCAACATCGATGAGGGCAACATCTGGCTGGATGAGAACCGGATGTTGCTTTTTCACGCCTCGGCTTTTGGTGCGTTGCGCACAGAGCTCATCCAGTCTTTAGGGCTGGTGCGGGCCAAAGGTCTGTTGCTTCGGATGGGGTTTGAGTCCGGACAGCGAGATGCTGAGCTTGCGAGGAAGCTGACGGACTCAGGTGAGCCCTATGATGTGTTCAAAATAGGACCCATGCTTCACGCTTTCGAAGGGCTGGTAAAAGCAGACATTACGCATGCCGAAATCGACTGGGATAAAGGCGTTTTCAATGGAACGGTCGATTGGCAGGGGTCATGGGAAGCTGAGTCGCATATCCAGTCATTTGGCATAGGTGATCAGGTAGCTTGCTGGACGTTGGCGGGTTATGCCTCAGGCTATGTGACCCGATTTTTTAACCGGTTTGTGGTGTTCAAGGAAGAGCAGTGTCTCTGCTGTGGGGATGAAAAGTGTTCCGTTGTTGGTAAACCGGCTGAAGAGTGGGAGGATCAGGAATACGTCAAGCTGTTCAAGCCGGATAACATCGATCGTGAAATTCGGGAGCTAAGGGAAGAGCTATCCTCTCTGCGTGAGGAGTTGGGCCCCCGGCGGCATGGTAGCGGAGATCTGGTTGGGCAATCGCAGGCATTCAAGAGCGCCTTCAATCTCCTTGAGCGTGCTGCAGATAGCCCTATCAGCGTGCTTTTGCTCGGAGAAACGGGTGTTGGCAAAGAAGTCTTCGCTCATTGGCTGCACCAACACAGTAGCCGGGCGGAAAAACCTTTTATCGCAGTCAATTGTTCTGCTATTCCCCAGGACCTGATTGAATCGGAACTTTTTGGAGTTCGGAAAGGTGCCTTTACGGGGGCCGACGAATCTCGCCGCGGCCGTTTCGAACGTGCTGATGGTGGTACCTTGTTCCTCGATGAAATTGGTGATCTATCGCCGTCCGCCCAGGTTAAGTTGTTGCGAGTCATCCAGACGGGTGAGGTGGAGCGCTTGGGGGACGACAAAACCATCAAAGTCGATGTCAGGCTTGTCGCAGCAACGAACGTGAACCTGCAGGACGCCATTGCATCAGGCAATTTCCGCTCCGATTTGTATTATCGCCTGTCAACTTATCCCGTCAAAATCCCTCCCTTGAGGGAGCGGAAGTCGGATATTCCTTTGTTGGCAGAAGCCATGGTGGCCAAATACGCGCCTGCTTACTCGAAAACCATCAAAGGGTTGTCTGACAAGGCGGCCCATGGCTTGATGGAGTATGACTGGCCCGGCAACGTTCGTGAGCTAGAGAACTTGATTGAGAGGGGAGTGCTGTTGGCCCCTGATGGAGGGTTCATCGAGCTCGACCATGTGTTCATGTCTGGTGTGAGCGCGCCTGATGAAGTTGCGGTAGATCATGAGGGAATTGTTGGGAGCCCGGCCTCAGAAAAAGAGGTTCGTATCGGTGAAGCGCTTCTGGATAACGACTTTGATCTTGCCCGCCACGAACTGATGCTCATGGATATGGCTGTACAGAAAGCTGAAGGCAACCTTACTAAGGCCGCGAAGTTGCTGGGTGTTTCCCGCAGGCAACTGGCATACAGATTGAAAATGAGCGCTGATAAGTCCCAGGAGAGCTAGAACCTGGGGGCAGACTGAAATGTCACTTATACCTTCCTGAATCTCCAAATTCCTGCTGTTCCCGTCGATCTCTTTGATTATCCCTCCCAGGGCTCCCTGGAGGGCTCGTAGCTGTACTCGTTCCCGCCGCTGTCTCTTCAAGCGGCGTCCCCCCGTTCCGTCTGTTCTGTCTTGAGGTGTCGAGCCCTTAATACGGGGCAAGGCGGTGTTCAAATTTGTAAGGTGTCCATGAATGACGTTCAAAAACGTAAATGAACGGGTGGTTCGAAAAGCGGGAAATCGTGGAAAGTGCTTATGTAACAGTGTTTTGGCTACTTGGCACGGCAAGTGCTTTAACAAAGTTGACAACGGTCAAGCACTGGTTGTCTAAGTTGGTGCCACAAGTTGGTATCGCGACGAACTTACAAAAACAAGATGACATCAAAGCCTCCCGCCCTGCAGATCAGGGTTACTGATGTCACCAAGCTATCTGGCCCCGATGCCAGCAGTTGAGGTGAAGCAAATGACAGCAGTCAATTATCCGGCAGATATCACACCTGCCCAACTGGATACCGAACGCCGCTTTGTACGGATTACCGGCGAGCGCCCCGGTGGATTTATAGAGTTTGACTTCGCGGTAGGCGAGCCTGAGCTCTTCGTTGAAATGATTCTTTCCCGGCCGGCGTTTAAAGAATTCTGTGAGATGAATCAGGTTCAGACCATGGGGCCTGCAGAAGATGCTGGTCCCGAGGATCGAATGGCGGATTTCGCCTGGAACCTCCGTGATGCGACGGGGCAGCGTTTCAAGTAGTTCGAACGACTTTCATTACTCTCGAGATATCAAAACATAAGAGGATAACAACAAATGCAGATTGATCTGAGAACGGTAAACATTGAGCCGGTCAGAAAAACCTTCGACCATCTAGCTCGTCGATTCGGCGATAAGCCCGCATCCCGCTATCAAGAGGGTAGCTACGATATCCAGGCGGCAGAAAACCTTCATTATCGGCCGACTTGGGATCCGGATCAGGAGCTTTACGATCCAAATCTTTCACGAATCCGGATGAAGGACTGGTACGACCTCAAAGACCCTAGGCAGTTCTATTACAGCACCTATACGCTTGCCCGGTCCCGACAGCAGGAGAATATGGAGGCTAACTTTGCCTTTGTTGAGGCTCGTGGCTTGCAGGACATGCTCTCTGATGACATCAAAGAAACCACTCTGAATCTATTGGTCCCGCTGCGCCATGCAGCCTGGGGTGCGAATCAGAATAACGCGTTGGTGTGCGGTTACGGTTTTGGTGTCGTTTTCACTCAGCCTTGCATGTACCACGCAATGGATAACCTTGGGATCTCTCAATACCTCTCCCGCATCGGTTTGTTGCTCGGAGGGACCGAAGCGCTTGAGCAAGGAAAGGAAATATGGGTAAACGACGGCGCCTGGCAGTCACTGCGCCGGTATGTGGAAGACAGTATGGTCATCCGCGATCCGTTTGAGGTGTTTGTGGTGCAAAACGTGGTTTTGGACGGACTGCTGTATCCCATCGTTTATGAGCGCTTGGTTGACACCTATCTGGCATCACAAGGTGGTCAAGCCGTGGCCATGCTGACCCAGTTTATGACCAGTTGGTTTGTTGAATCCAAAAAGTGGACGACCGGCGTGTTGAAGGTTGCCGCCGCCGAGTCGCCTGAAAACGCGGAGGTACTGGCAGAGTGGATCAATCATTGGAGTGATCGCGCTGTTTCCGCACTGCTTCCGATCGTAAATTCAGTCGTGAGCGAGCGAGTAGATGAAATGGTGTCGGAAGAACTGGACGCCTTTCGTGCACGCATCGCCAAAACCGGCATTCCGTTGTAAGGAAAGATCATGTCTACCGTTTTTATTGCATTTCAGACTAATGAAGAAACGCGCCCAGTGATCGAAGCGATCGAGCTGGATAACCCCTCCGCAACGGTTCACCAGGAGCCGGCGATGGTGAAAATTGATGCGCCGGATGAGCTTGTGATTCGTCGGGAAACCATCGAGGAACAAATCGGGCGGGAATATGACTTGCAAGAGCTGCAAGTCAATCTGATCACCATGTCTGGCCATCTCACCGAAGATGAAGACACGTTCACTCTGAGCTGGAAATAACGCCGAGGATAGAATTATGGATACCCCAGTAAACAAGAAAAAACTGAGCCTCAAAGAGAAGTACAGCTACCTGACCCGGGATCTGGCCTGGGAACCGTCATACCAGAGCAAAGATGATCTGTTCCCCTACGCCACCTACGAAGGCATTAAGGTGCATGATTGGGAGAAGTGGGAAGACCCTTTCCGCCTGACCATGGACGCCTACTGGAAATATCAGGCAGAGAAAGAGCGTAAGTTCTACGCCATCATCGATGCCTTTGCCCAGAACAACGGCCACCTCAAGATTACCGATGCCCGTTACCTCTCGGCGCTGAAAATTTTCCTGCAGGCCATCAGCCCGGGAGAATATGCCGCTCACAAAGGTTTCGCACGTGCTGGCCGGGAATTCCCTGGTGTCGGGCCTCAGGTTGCCTGTCAGATGCAGGCTATCGACGAAATTCGTCATGCCCAGACCCAGGTCCACGCCATGTCGAACTACAACAAGTTCTACAGCGGCTTTCACGCGTTTGCCGACCAGCGCGATCGCATTTGGTACACCTCGGTAGCACGGTCGTTCTTTGACGATGCCATGTCGGCCGGGCCATTCGAGTTCATGATCGCCATCGGATTCTCGTTTGAGTACGTGCTCACCAATCTGCTGTTTGTGCCATTTATGTCCGGTGCAGCCTATAACGGTGACATGTCGACAGTTACCTTCGGCTTCTCCGCTCAGTCAGACGAAGCACGACACATGACGCTCGGCCTGGAGTGTATCAAGTTCATGCTCGAGCAGGACCCGGCCAACGTAGAGATTGTGCAGAAGTGGATCGATAAATGGTTCTGGCGCGGCTTCCGGGTGTTGGGCCTGGTCAGCACCATGATGGATTACATGCTGCCGAAGCGTGTGATGTCCTGGAGAGAAGCCTGGAACATCTATGGAGAAGAGAACGGTGGTGCCTTGTTCAACGATCTGGCCCGCTATGGTATTCGCCCACCGAAGGGCTGGGCAGACGCCGGCGAAGCCGTCGACCACATGTCCCACCAGTTTATGCTGGCGCTTTACCAGTGGAACTTCGGTACCGCGTTCCACACCTGGATCCCCAGTGATGAGGATATGGACTGGTTGTCCAAGAAATATCCAGACACCTTTGATAAATACTACCGCCCTCGCTGGGATCACATTAAGAAAATGGACGAGGCAGGAACGCCGTTCAACAACTTCGGACTGGCGAAACTCTGCCAGACTTGCCAGCTGCCTAGCGTCTTTACCGAACCGGGTGATCCTTCCACTTTGTGCCACCGGGAAACGGAATACAAAGGTGAGACCTACCAGTTCTGCTCTGATCATTGCTGCGACATTTTCAAAGAAGAGCCGGAAAAATACATCCAGGCCTGGCTGCCTATGCCCGCCCTGTTCCAGGATCCGCTCAATGGCGATCTGGAAGCATGGATGAAGTGGGTCAGCCTGGAAAACGGCTCAGACAACGGCGATTACAAAGGATCGCACGATGAGACCAGTTTCCAGAAGTGGCGTGAAATGACTACCTCGAACTGAGCTTGACCGGCTGATCCGGGCACCGGTGCTCGGATCAGCCTCGCAAATAAAAACAAGGAGATACGCTATGTCTGTTGTTTCCAGAAAAGAATATATCGGTGTTCCCCGCGACCGTGTGGAGAACTTTAACGGCAACCAGCTTGTTTATGTAGGCTGGGACAATCATCTGCTTTTTGCTTCGGCGTTCCTGTTATTTGCGTCACCAGAAACCATTTTCCGCGACTTGGTGCAGAGCAATGTGGTTTCGTTGATTAGCGCCGATCCTGATGCTGAAAAAATTGATTGGGATACGGTTACCTGGCTAAAAGGCAACCAGCCCTGGACTCCGGATTGGGATGCCTCCCTTGCTGCAAATGGTATTGGTCATAAGGCTCTGTTGCGTTTTCAGACGCCTTCCCTTAACACAATTTGTCGTTAAACAAGGGGTGTGCGATGAGTTACGAGCTGACGATTGAGCCACTAGGACAGACCGTTGAAATTGAAGATGGCCAGACGATACTAGATGCTGCGTTGCGGGCAGGTATCTATCTTCCTCATGCATGCTGTCATGGCCTGTGTGCGACCTGTAAGGTCCAGGTGGTTGATGGTGAAGTGGAGCACGGTGAAGTTTCTGACTTTGCACTGATGGATTTTGAGCGCGAAGAGCAAAAGTGTTTGGCCTGTTGCGCCACGGCGGAAAGTGATCTGGTGATTGAGGCTGAAATTGAGGAAGACCCAGATGCCCGTAACCTGCCGGTCAAGGATTATCAGTGTGTCGTCGCGCGGATAGAAGATCTGACGCCGACCATCAAAGGTATCTGGTTGCGCCCTGAAACCGGTGGCAATGTTGACTTTCAGGCGGGACAGTACATCAACCTGGAGTTGCCGGAAGACATCGGTCACCGAGCGTTTTCGATAGCTAATGCCCCCTCAACTTCGGAAGAAATTGAGCTAAACGTCCGGATTGTTGTAGGCGGCAAGGGTACTACTTACCTGCATGAACAGCTGAAAGAGGGTGATGTTTTGACACTGAGTGGTCCCTACGGCCGGTTCTTTGTCAAGAAAACTGCCCAGGTTCCAGTGATCTTCATGGCGGGCGGATCTGGCCTCTCCAGTCCGCGTTCCATGATTCTTGATCTTCTTGATGAGGGCTTTGATTTGTCCATTACGCTGGTATACGGGCAGCGGACTCAAGAAGAACTCTATTACCACGACGAATTTCTGGAGCTGGAAAAGCGGCACGATAACTTCACTTATGTGCCCGCGTTGTCTGATGAGCCGGACGACTCATCGTGGCAGGGGTTCCGGGGATACGTGCACGATGCGGCCAAAGAACATTTCGGCAATGACTTTAGTGGAAACAAGGCTTATCTCTGTGGCCCTCCGAGAATGATTGATTCCTGCATCTCAACCTTGATGCAGGGGCGGCTCTATGAGCGCGATATCTACACGGAAAAGTTCATTTCTGCGGCCGACGCCCAGCAAGTACGAAGCCCGCTGTTCAAGTCGATTTGATGACAATTACAACAAGATAAGAGAGGTAGTCCACCATGGCAATGACAGGAGTTTTACGCCCAGGACATGCTCAGGTTCGCGTACTTGAGCTTGAAAAAGCAGTCACTTTCTACCGGGATGTACTCGGTCTGGTTGAAACCGGGCGGGATGATCAGGGGCGTGTCTATTTTAAATGCTGGGATGAGCGGGATCACAATAGTTACATCCTTCGGGAATCCGACCAGGCCGGTATAGATTTCTTCGGGTTCAAAGTGCTTGATGACGAGACGCTCGACAAACTGGAGCGGGATCTCAACGACTATGGCGTTCAGACCCGGCGTCTTCCGGCAGGTGATCTGCTTGAGACTGGAGAGCGGGTCAGGTTTACGCTGCCTTCGGGGCACGATATTGAGTTGTATTCCCAAAAGACTGCGGTTGGCAACGGTATTCCGACTGTAAATCCGGGCCCTTGGTGTGCGGATTCAGAGAGAGGGATAGCGCCTGTGAGGCTGGATCATACCTTGCTGTATGGCCCCAATATCGCGGAGGTCAAAAAGATCTTCGTCGATGTGCTTGGCTTCTACCTGGTTGAGCGGGTGCTCGGAGAGGATGGGGAAACCGAGGCGGCCATCTGGCTGTCTTGTTCTCACAAAGTCCACGACATAGCGTTTACCGAATACCCCGAGCCGGGCAAGCTTCACCATTGCTCGTTCCTGATGGAGAGTTGGGAGCGGGTACTGCGTGCCGGTGACATTATGTCGATGAATGAAGTGCCGGTAGACATCGGGCCTACCCGACACGGAGTCACTCGGGGCTGCACTATTTATGCCTGGGACCCCTCAGGAAACCGCTTTGAAACCTTTATGGGTGGCTATCAGCCTTATCCGGATTATGAGCCGCTGACCTGGACCTTTGATAACTTCGGGCAGGGCCTGGATTACCCTCAGCGTAAGTTGCACGAAACCTTCCTGACTGTCGTTAGCTGACACTTCGGGCGTGATTTCTTCTTGAGGTCACGCCCTTCTTATCAATACCCAAAAGGTAATGAGTCCTTCATAAAATGGTATTAGACGGTATATCGGTTCACTCCTAGACTCGAATGAGGTTGGTCGAACCGGACACCAAAGGCCCTGCGATCAGGGCATCAGACACAGGATTGAGCAGGAAATACTATGCGCCAGATAAACAATTTCATAAATGGCGAGTTTGTCGCTTCCAGCACGGGACAGCGTTTTGAAAAGCGTTCCCCTGTTGATAATCGGGTCATTGCTAGCATTGCCGAAGCGGGACAGGTAGATGTTGATCAGGCCGTATCTGCTGCTAAGGCGGCATTAAAGGGTGAGTGGGGGCAGCTTAACACCAATGACCGAGTTGATCTTCTGTGCGGCGTTGCCGATGAGATCACCCGCCGGTTTGATGAGTTTGTCGAGGCCGAAATGGCCGACACCGGGCAGCCGCACCATGTCATGACTCACGCCTTCATCCCTCGGGGGGCTGCTAATTTCAAGGTGTTCGCAGACCTCGTCAAGAACGTTCCTACCGAAGCGTTTCATATGGACACCCCCGATGGTCGCGGTGCGCTTAACTATGGCGTGCGTGTCCCTAAGGGTGTAATCGGCGTTGTTGCCCCTTGGAATGCACCTTTCCTTCTGATGACCTGGAAAGTGGGCCCCGCTCTGGCATGTGGCAATACCGTGGTCGTAAAACCGTCTGAAGAAACACCGCTCACCGCAACCTTGTTGGGTGAAGTGATGAACAAAGTCGGTGTTCCGAAGGGTGTCTATAACGTTATCAACGGATTCGGGCCGGATTCGGCAGGCGAGTTCCTGACCCGCCATAAAGATGTCGATGCCATTACCTTTACCGGTGAAACGCGTACGGGATCGACCATCATGAAGGCGGCTTCCGAAGGTATTCGGGATGTGTCTTTTGAGATGGGGGGCAAGAATGCTGGAATTGTCTTCGCTGACTGCGACTTCGATAAAGCTGTCGACGGCATTTTCCGTTCAGCGTTTCTGAATACTGGTCAGGTTTGTCTGGGTACGGAGCGTGTTTATGTCGAACGCCCGATCTTCGATCAGTTTGTTGCCGCTTTGAAGGCCAAAGCCGAAGGCGTGACGTTGGGTCGCCCCACCGACTCTGGTGTGAATTATGGCCCGCTCATCAGTCAGGAGCACCGTGAAAAGGTGCTGTCCTACTATGCCAAGGCGAAAGAGGACGGTGCCACTATCGTCACTGGAGGTGGTGTTCCAGACATGCCGGCGGAGCTGGCCGAAGGTTCCTGGGTTGAACCCACGATCTGGACTGGGCTGCCTGAGTCTGCAGCGGTGATCCAGGAGGAAATCTTTGGCCCTTGTTGCCACATTCGCCCATTTGATTCTGAAGAGGAAGTGGTTGAATTGGCCAATGCATCCGACTACGGCCTTTCTACGACTATCTGGACTGAGAATCTCACTCGTGCCCATCGCGTGGCGGCCAAGGTGGATGTGGGTATCACCTGGGTGAACAGCTGGTTCCTGCGTGACCTGCGTACAGCGTTTGGTGGTGCGAAGCAATCAGGCATAGGCCGGGAGGGGGGCGTTCACTCCCTGGAGTTCTACACCGAGATGCGCAATGTCTGCATCAAGATGTGAGGCGAGTATGAATCAGAAAAAGATTGATCAATACGGAGATGAGCTTTACCAGGCATTTCTTGACCGGAAAACCATTGCGCCTTTCACCGAAAGGGATCCGGACATCACTCTGGAAGATGCCTACAAGATTCAACTGCGGTTCATTCAGCGTCGAGTGGATGCAGGTGAAGCCATTGTCGGCAAGAAAATAGGTGTGACCAGTAAGCCGGTTCAGGATTTTCTGGGTGTGTTCCAGCCGGATTTCGGGCAGTTGACTTCCAAAATGGTGTACCAGGAAGGGGATGTGATTGATCTGGACGGCCTGATCCAGCCGAAAGCCGAGGCCGAGTTGGCGTTTGTGCTCAAGGAAGACCTGCAGGGACCCGGTGTGACTGCCATGGATGTGATCCGTGCCACTGATTACGTAGCGCCCTGTTTCGAGATTGTCGATTCGCGGATCCGGGACTGGAAGATCCTCATCCAGGACACGGTCGCAGATAACGCTTCCTGCGGGGTTTACGTGATCGGATCCTGCAAGGCGGATCCTCGAGATGTCGATATCACCATGGCAGGCATGGTGTTGGAAAAGAACGGTGAGCTGTTCTCAACTGGAGTAGGGGCCGCAGTCCAAGGCTCCCCTGCAAACGCGGTTGCATGGCTTGCGAATACTCTCGGTGAGTTAGGCATCCCATTCAAGGCCGGTGAGGTGATCCTGTCAGGTTCCCAGTCCAATCTGGTGCCGGTTGTTGATGGTGATGAATTGGTATGTACGGTTGGCGGTATTGGTAGCTGCTCCGTTCGATTTGCCGGGAGGAGCGCGGTATGAGTATTACCTTGAATCGTGAGGATATTGTCCGTCTGTGCGAGCGGGTTGAGGGTGCGCAAACCAGAGCCTACGCCATCCCCAAACTGACCAACGAATACCCGGGCATGACCATTGAGGACGGCTATGCCGTGCAGTCGGAATTGCGCCGTCGATTTATCGAGCAAGGGCATACCTTGGTTGGCTGGAAGGCTGGCCTGACGTCAAAAGCCAAGATGGAACAGATGGGCGTGAACGTACCGTCGATCGGTTTCCTCACCGACAAGATGGCCAGACCGGAAAACTCGGTGATCTCAACCTCTGACCTGGTGCATCCGAGAGTGGAGTGTGAAGTCGCCTTTGTGACTAACAAGGATCTGGCTGGTCCGGGTGTGACTGCAGAGGACGTTATTGACGCAACTGACTATGTATTACCAGCCATCGAGATTATCGATTCTCGGTTTTCCGGTTTCAAATTCGACCTTGAAAGTGTAATTGCCGATAACGGCTCTTCGGCACGTTATGTCGGTGGTGGCAGGGCTCGGCACCCGAAAGACATCGATCTACGCACGCTCGGGGTCGTGATGGAGAAAAACGGTGAGGTTGTCGGTATGGGCGCATCAGCCGCCGTACTTGGTAATCCCGCTGAGGCTGTCGCCATGCTGGTCAATATTCTACATGACCTTGGCGAGAGACTACCGGCCGGTAGTTTTGTCATGAGTGGCGGTATAACTGAGGCCATTGCCGTACAACCCGGGGACCACGTCATTGCCAGATATCAGGATCTTGGCAGCGTCTCCATCCGGTTTGGCGAATAACAAAAAAGGAGCGGGATCATGCCCATTATCGAAATGCATTTGTTGGAAGGCCGCACCACCGAGCAGAAATCGGGAGCCGCCAGAGCGGTTACAGAGGCCATTACGGCCAGTTTGGGGGTTCGCGCAGAATCGGTGCGCATTCTGATCACTGAACACCGGGGCTCGGAATTTTACGTTGCAGGCGTTGCACCAGCGTTGAAAGCCAAGCAACCAGCTGGAGCTGAATTGAATAAGGCAGAGGACTGAAACATGAAAAAGATAAAATGTGCCTTGATCGGTTCAGGAAATATTGGCACTGACCTGATCTACAAGATCCAGCGCAGTGAGTACCTGGAGCCGGTCTGGATGGTGGGTATCGATCCAGAGTCGGAAGGTTTGAAGCGGGCTCAGGAAATGGGGCTGAAAACGACAGCGGACGGCGTTGATGGTCTGCTCCCCCATGTGGAAAAAGATGGCATCCAGATCGCCTTCGACGCAACCAGCGCCTACGTTCACGCAGAAAACAGTCGTAAATTGAATGCACTGGGTGTGCTGATGATTGACCTGACACCGGCTGCCATCGGTCCTTTGTGTGTGCCTCCGGTTAATCTCAAAGAGCATACCGACAAATACGAAATGAATGTGAATATGATCTCCTGTGCCGGGCAGGCAACCATTCCCATCGTCAATGCTGTGGCTCAGGTGCAACCAGTTGATTACGCGGAGATCGTGGCGACTCTGGCTTCGCATTCAATTGGTCCGGGAACCCGGGCAAATCTGGACGAGTTTACCTACACCACCTCCAATGCACTGACCAAGGTGGGTGGCGCCCGACGGGGCAAGGCTTTGGCGGTGATCAATCCTGCCGAGCCTCCCATGATCATGCGTAACACTGTTTCTTGTCTTACCGATGAGACGCCAGATGAGCAGGCCATCACCAAATCTGTGCTGGCCATGATCAAAGAAGTACAAAAGTACGTTCCTGGTTATCGCCTGGTCAACGGACCGGTGTTCGATGACAAGCGGGTGACAGTGTTTATGGAAGTTGAGGGGCTGGGTGATTACCTGCCGAAATACGCAGGCAATCTGGACATCATGACTGCCGCGGCAACCCGCACTGCGGAGATGTTCGCCCAGGAAATTATCGAGGGTACGTTCAAGCCCCGGCCCGTGGAGGTAGCGTAATGACTGATTCAATGATCACCGGCGATCTGAAAGGCCGGAAAGTAATTCTGCACGACATGTGCCTGCGTGACGGAATGCATGCCAAGCGTGAGCAGATTTCCGTTGAGCAAATGATCAAGGTGGCAACCGCGATGGATGACGCAGGTGTGCCGTACCTGCAGGTCACCCATGGAGCGGGCTTGGGCGGGAACTCCCTTCAGCACGGGTTTGCGCTGGCCAGCAACGAAGAATATATCCATGCAGTATCTTCCAGGATGAAGCAGGCCAAGGTCTCGGTATTGCTGATCCCGGGTCTGGGCACAATGGATGAACTGCGCTCGGCGTATGAGGCCGGTGCCCGAAGCGTGCATGTTGCAACTCATTGCACAGAGGCTGATACCTCGCCCCAGCACATTGCTTGTGCCAGGGAACTGGGCATGGATTCCACAGGCTTTCTGATGATGGCCCACCTCAACGACCCGAAAGGACTCGCGGAGCAGGGCAAACTGATGGAGTCCTACGGGGCCCACACCGTCTATATCACGGACTCCGCCGGCTACATGCTACCGGCAGATGTCAAGGCCCGGGTACAGGCGCTTCGGGATGTACTCAAGCCCGAAACCGAGATCGGGTTCCATGGCCATCACAACCTTGGCATGGGTATCGCCAACTCCATTGCGGCCATCGATGCCGGGGCTACACGAATCGATGGATCCGTGGCCGGTCTGGGCGCTGGTGCGGGCAATACGCCGCTGGAGGTGTTTGCCGCTGTGTGTGAGCGCATGGGCATCGAGACTGGTGTTGATGTATTCAAACTGACCGACGTAGCCGAGGAAATCATCGTACCGATGATGGATCACATTGTCCGGGTTGATCGGGAATCTCTGGCATTGGGTTATGCCGGCGTTTATTCAACATTCCTGCTGCCGGCCAAACGCGCGGCAGAGCGCTACGGTGTTCCTGCAAGGGACATTCTGGTGGAGCTGGGCCGCAAGAAGATGATCGGTGGTCAGGAAGACATGATTGATGATACGGCCATGACCATGGCGAAGGAACGAGGTTTGCTGAAAGCGGTGGCAAGTTAAGAGCCTGGATTCAGGCTCTGTTTTTTCACCGGATATCAAGACACTCAATCACAAGAACAAGAGGTGGAACATGGCTCTTAGAGGAGTTCTCCGACTCGGAGAGATAGGTATACGTGTCCTCGACCTGGACCTGGCCCGCACCCATTACGTGGACCGCATGGGCCTCATCGAGGTTATGTGTGACGAAAAAGAACGAAAGATCTACTGCAAGGCGTGGGATGAGCACGACCACCACTCGGTGGTGCTACGTGAAGCGGACGAGGCAGGGTTGGATTATGTCGCGTTCAAGGTTTACGACGATCAAACCCTGACCGATTTGGAGCCGAAGGTCGAAGCGTTCGGACTCGAGGTGGCGCACATTGACGCCGGGGTTTATCCCAAAAGTGGCCGCAGACTCGAGTTTATCCTGCCTTCGGGGCACAGAATGCAGTTGTTTGCCGAGAAAGAGCAGATCGGCAATACACTGGGTACCCGCAATCCGGGCGTAATGCCAGACGAAGGTGTGATTCGTGGGTTTCGTATCAATCGTCTCGATCACTGTTTGCTGGGTGGACCGAATATCGACGAGTGTGGTCGCCTGTTTAAGGAAGTTTTTGATTTCGACCTCAGTGAACGGATCGAGGATGAGGAGAGCCGAGAATCGCTGGCGCTATTTCTTTCCTGTTCCACCAAGCCCCATGATGTAGCGTTCGTTATCCAGCCAGAGCCAGGACGATTCCACCATGTTTCGTTTTTGCTGGAATCCGCGACTGATGTCATCCACGCAGCAGACCTGATTGGCAAGTACCGGATTCCTGTGGACGTAGGACCCAATCGCCACGGCGTTACCAGGGGCAACACGATCTATTACTTCGACCCTTCCGGTAACCGCAACGAAGTATTCTCGGGCGGGTACGTGCATTACCCGGACACCCCGACTTTGACCTGGGATACCTCCCAGATGGGGCCGGCCCAGTTCTCTCAGGATAACGTGCCAAGAGAGAGTTTTTTGACCGTCGTAACCTGACGGTAGGCGATAGGCTATGCTCCACGCATAGCCTGATACTAAGACTCAAACACAACAATAAACGAAGGAGGCTCGATATGCTGTATCGGGTTCATCTGGAAAAACTGGAGCTCGACTTTGCTTGTCAGCCAAGTCAAAACGTACTGGAATGTTTGATCGGTTCCGGAAAAAAAGGGATCCAGGTTGGCTGTCGGGGTGGAGGATGTGGTGTTTGCAGAGTAAGAGTACTGGAGGGTGAGTACTCTGCGCGAGCAATGAGCAAGGCGCACATTGATGATGAGGCGTTAGCTCGTAGTGAGGTGCTGGCGTGTTGTATAACACCGAAGAGTGATCTTTCTCTTGAGGTAATGGGAAAGATTAGTAAACCTCTTCAGCGAAAGGTTCAGAGTTGACTGCCGACCAGGGAATTCTGGTTACTCGGGTACATTGGTCATTTCACTGTACTTAAGATAGCGGTCTGAGATACTAAGAGCCTCTCTTTATTTATACAGAAGAAGAGGTTAATTTGGGCTCTCCTAGAATACTTATACTCGGTGCCGGCGGCATCGGCGGCTATTACGCCGCAAGGTTGGCTGAAGCCGGCCACCAGGTCGTGCTGACCGCCCGTGGAGATCACCTCTCGGCCCTACAAGCGAACGGCCTGAGCGTTGATTATGAAGGGCAGGTTTTCCACCACTCCCTCCCGGCTTGCCACCACCAAGACCTTATTCATAACTATCAGGCGGATGATTTTGACCTGATCGTTATAGCCCTTAAATCGACAGCCACCAGCGCAGTGATGACGGAGCTTTCTGAATGGCTGAGGGCTGGTTCGGTTCCGGTACTGTCTCTTCAAAACGGGGTAGATAACGAACCCCTCATTTCAGAAGTGGTCGGAGAGGGCCGTGTCTTGGGTGGCCTTGCGGTGCGTATTGGCGGCCATATTACCGAGCCGGGCAAAGT